>Ga0079999_13443_pt1 | contig 72026 bp, 66 predicted proteins | sample YelNats1bottleC1_FD_69202 | JGI IMG/M metagenome (GOLD analysis project Ga0079999, IMG submission 69202) | Hot spring thermophilic microbial communities from Obsidian Pool, Yellowstone National Park, USA - site 1 bottle C1 (SPADES assembly)... | ecosystem: Environmental > Aquatic > Thermal springs... | reverse complement strand
ATATTGCAAGTTAGTTATGAAGAAAGCATTTTGACACTTGAAGATTATTATACCAAAAATAAGGTTGACATAGCTATTCACTTAGGGCAAGCTGGCGGGAGTGCAACGATAAGAATTGAACGTGTTGCTGTCAATTTAATGGATTCGAAGCATCCAGATAATGATAATCAGTTTAGAAACGATGTGCCAATAGTTGAAAATGGGCAAGATGCGTATATGACAAAGGTAAATGTTAAAGCTCTCGTTGAGTTTCTGAACAATAAAAAAATCCCCGCTTCTATTTCATATACGGCTGGACAATACATATGCAACGAAGTTTTCTATTATTCATTGCACAATTCCAGAGTTCAACACAATCCTCAACATGCACTGTTCGTGCATCTTCCATTCTTGCCTGAACAGGTAAGCCAAAGCAATTCAAAAAAGGACAATCTACCGTCTATGCCCCTTGAGTTGCAGTTAAAAGCAATTCAACTAATTGTTGAAAATATAAAGAATTTTGTTTGAGTCAATTTATTTTACCTTGTTTGAAGATTTTCAGACAATCTATGTTGTGGAAGCTAACGGCTATACTCATTGGAAGCTTTCTTAAAATTCTTCCTGTCTCGATTCCCTTTGCCACAATGGTGATATATTTCCCATGATCGTTTACCAAAAGAGTATATTCATCTGAATAAATATGTTTTAAGAGTTCATTTACTAAAGGCTCAATCTCTTCGTAAAGAATTACGCTCACTCTATCGGTGAATTCGCTTTTTGAAAAGTATGCTGACTTATTTACTTTTCCAAACGATACAAGTGAATAGTCATCTGGCAATTCGTTGTATTTTCTCTTCATTGTAGAAGCTATGGTTTGTGGCAGTATTTCAGGAATCGAACCAGAGATATCTTTATTCAAAAACTCTATGAGTAGGTTCATCGAATTCTCTGTATGTCGCAGTCGTTCGAATATTGAGTAAAGTCCATCTGAATAAGCCATATAGGTCTTTCCCGGTTCTATTTCAAAATAACCTGTATCGTCAAAAGTGTAAGTATAATCGAACAACCCTATTGGAAAGATTGTTTTCATATCCATAACAGTAAAATTTTTTTCGTCGTAAGTAATTATTGATGGATGTCCGCAATTTATATAATTTACTTTATCACCTGTTATCTTCATGAAGAGCCCTGTTATGTAATTATGTCCGAGTACTGTTCTAATACTTTCCGAAAGTTCATTTATGATATCAGCTACAGAAGAAACTCTCTGAGCTGCTGAGCGTATTAATGACTTTACAGCTGAACACAACAATGCCGATTGAATACCATGACCAGATATGTCCGCAACATAAATATATACGTCATCGCCAACAGAAAAATAATCGTAAATGTCACCACCAACTATTTGAGAAGGCATGTAATTCGAAGTTATCCAAACTTTGTTTTCAAACGCAATCGAATTTGGTAACATAAGTTTCTGAAGTTGAGTTGACAATTCAAGGCTATCTCTGAGCTCTTTATAAAGGCTTTCTATTTTTTCTCGGTTCTTTTTGAGTTCTATATGTAGTGCTATTTTGGAAATTGCTTCAACATCTATGATTGGGAATTCAATATAGTCCGATATTCCAATTTGGTACAACTCAAGAAGAGTAACATAGTTCTTTCCATCTATTATCGTGATGATTGGAATGTCTTTTGTTTCGTTTGTTGTTTTTATAAATCTTACAACTTCATGGGTCGTCTTTAGAGATTTGTTGTAGACTATTATTAGCTGTATATCATTCTGAGAGATAATTGAATTGGCAATCTGATATACGGATACATCGTATCCAACGAACTCCAATATCTGAATAAGTTCCTCCACAATTTCCTCACTGTCAGTTATAATTGCTACCCTATCGTTATCCATATCATTACACCCCACAAATAAAATTGCATCTTTTTTCAAAATTTATTATACAATAAGATTATGAAAAAAATCCATCACATTTTTGAAATCTCAAGGGGGAGTTACTATGTCAAGATTGAGGATTGGTATCATTGGTGCTGGGAGTGCCGTTTTTTCAATGAAGATTGTCTCCGATCTTTGTAAGTTTCCAAATCTTTCAAATACGCATGTGGTGTTAATGGATGTAGACAGATCAAGGGTCGAAAATGTCTTGACTTTAGCCAAAGAACTTTCAAATTATTTCGGCGCAAATCTAACCTTTAATGTAGCTGATACTATTCAAGACGCCGTTTCAGGTGCGGATTTTGTTATAAATACCGCAATGGCTGGTGGGCATGGATACCTTGATTTGGTGCGTTCGATAGGAGAAAAGTATGGTTATTATCGTGGTATAGATGCTCAGAACTATAACTTCGTGTCTGATTATCTAAATTTAACAAACTGGAACCAATTAACACTTTTCTTGAAAATCGCAAGAACAGTCGAAAAGTACTCACCAAATGCATGGTATTTGCAGGCAGCGAATCCAGTATTTGAGGGAACAACACTCGTTTCAACACAAACAGGAATCAAAATGGTTGGTTTTTGCCACGGGCACTATGCAGTTGAAGCTATTGCTAATTATTTGAATATCAAAGATTATGAATGGCAAGTTGGAGGAGTAAATCACGGAATCTGGCTCACAAAGTTTAAAACAAAAGATGGTAAAGACCTCTACGAAGAATTACGAAAGTGCTCTGAGAATGTTAATATTGAAGGTTTCAAGCCTACAAATCCATTTGATGACCAGCTTTCACCAGTTGCTTGGGAAATGTACAGACTTTACGGTCTCTTTCCGGTGGGAGATACTGTAAGGAACTCAACTTGGAAATACCATAGGGATTTAGAAACGAAATTAAGATGGTACGGCGCACCATGGGGAGGTGCAGATTCAGAAATTGGTTGGAAATGGTATGTAGAACAGCTAACTCATGTTGTCAACACAATGGATGTATTTGCTACGATGATAAGAAATGGTACAAAGATGGATAAGCTAAGAACAGGCACACCTATCGATGAGTATCTCAAAGATATTCTTAGTGACAAACTCAGCGGAGAGCAACACATTCCTTTCATTAATAGTATTGTAAGCAAGACTCCAGCAAGGTTTGTCGTAAATGTTCTAAATAAAGGAAAAATAAAGAATATTGATGACGACGTTGCCGTTGAAATTTGTGCGACAGTGTCTGGAGAAAATTTCGAATTTGAAGAGACGATAATACCAAATCAAGTTGTAAATTGGTATTTAAAACCAAGAATACTACTCGCAAAACAAGCTTTGGATGCTTTCTTAAAGAGAGATGTAAGACTCATAGCTGATATTTTAGAACGAGATCCAAGGACGAAAAGTTCAGAGCAAGTGGAAAAGCTGATTTCTGAACTTTATCCCATTGTTATTAAAAACATGGAAAAAATCGAAGAGCAGATTTAGTAATTTAGGTTTTTTTAAATATGGAAAAAGTTGGGGACTTCCCCAACTTTTCTTTTTATTTTATTCTTTTGAATCATCTTTCAAATCACCAATGATGTCAATAACCTCATTACCACCAAACATGCGTTTTATTTCGTGAGAACGTCCTTCTTCGTTGAGTTCTTCAATTGTTCCTTCATCATTAAACCTACGTAAAGCAAAGTGTTTATCAGCTTTTAATGCAATTTGTGGTAAATGAGTTACAACTATAACTTGGTGGTTTTTCGATAAATCACTCAGCTTTTCAGCCAATTTAACTGCTGTTACGCCACCGATTCCCGCATCTATTTCATCGTAAACAAGGACATCTGTACTTGCTAAGCTTAGTTCAAGTGAAAGCATTAATCGAGACAATTCGCCACCGGAAGCTATCTTTCTAAGAGGATATAACTGACCCTTAGATAATGTACTTCCAATTAACTCAACTTCGTCCGTACCGTTTTTTGATATTCCTTTTTGTTTAAAAGAGAATTCTAAACGAGCGTTCATATTTAAATCTTTGAGATGCTTAGCTATCATTTCAGTAATTTTCAATGCAGCATCCTTACGCCTTTGGCTAAGTTCTGATGCTAAAGTATGTAATTCTTTTTCAAGTCTGCCCATTTTGGTAGCTGCATTATCTAAGATTTCGATAGTCTTTTCTATCTCTTTTATTTCAGAGTTCCACTTTGAAAAGTTTATTAGAACATCCTCAGTTGTGGGACCATACTTTCTTCTCAGCTTTTTGTATACCCATAATCGGTTTTCTATTTCTTCAACGTTTATCTCCTCCAGCTTGGAGATTTCTTTACTGATTTTGTTTGATAGTTCAGCTATCGATTCAATAGCGGTATCAAGGAGCAAATGATGACTTTCATCAATTAGATTATACATTTTGCGTAAAGCATACTCAACTTCTTCCAGTTGTTGCAAAGATGTGGTGTAATTTTGAAGAGTAGTTTGGATATTCAACGATTTTTTGTACCTTTCTTCAAGTTCTTGTTCTTCTTGGATATCTAAATTTGCCTCCTCTATTTCTCTTACTTTTTCTTTCAACTCTTCAAGCTTTCTAACTTCCATATTCCGATTGCTGTTAGATATAATCTTTAGTAATTGTTGATATTCCCTAAAACGTGCCCCATATTCTTCAAGAAGATCTGAATTATCAGCAATGTTATCAAGCACTTCCAAAATAAAGTCTTTGTCAAGTAATTTCATATGTGAATTTTGCTTGTGAATTGTTATTATCGTCGAAAGGATTTGCTGGACGATATCTCTGCCGACAAGTTTACCATCAATTTTATAGAACATTCTTTTGTTCTTGCGTTCAATTGTAAAGATACGTTGACCTTTTTTAACACCAAGGTCTTCAAAATCATTTGGTAAGTCAACAACCATGTCAGCTGAGAATGTCTCACTTCGTATATTTTGATAGTCGAGGAAGGAACCAATTACATCGAGTAAAAGACTTTTACCTGTACCTGTCTCACCCGTGATTACGTTTAGACCTTCTGAGAAGTATATATCTATGTTCTTCAAATAGACATATTCGTTAATATGTATAAGTTCAATCAGATTAATCCACCCCTATTGGAATTTTTTACTTTATCTCTCTCTAAGGTCTTTCTTATCAAAGGAATATGGAAGTAATTCACCGACGGTTGTTTCTATTACTTCACCCTTTAAGTTTGTTAAAATCACTTTGAAATCACCAAATTCTGCCATCACTTGCCTGCAAGCTCCACACGGTGACACGGGCTTTTCAGTATCAGCAACAACTACTAAAACTTCAAAATCACGTTCACCATCGGCAACCGCTGAGAATATAGCTGTTCTCTCAGCACAGTTAGTTAATCCGTATGAAGCATTCTCGACATTGGTACCAGTATAGACCTTCCCGCTTTTTGTTAAAAGTGCTGCACCAACTTGAAAATGTGAATAAGGTGCATAAGCATTTTTCATAACTTCTATAGCTTTTTGAATTAGTTCTTCACTTTTCATCTTCGTTTTCCTCCTCGGACTTTTTGTTCTTTGTTTTTTCCTCATTTATTATCTTTACAAGCACTTTTTCAATTTTACTTCTTGAAGCAGCAACAACTTTAAATACTATTCCATCATATTCGTACGTTTCACCGACCTTCGGAATATGGTGGAACTTATCGAGTAAATAACCTGCAAGTGTTTCGAATTCGCCTTCTGGAAAGTTAATTCTCAATTCCCTTTCAATATCATTTAAAGAAAGAGTGGCATCGACAAGATATGAGTCTTCGTCAAGTTTCTTTATTCCGGTAGTTTCGTGTTCGTCATATTCATCCATTATTTCGCCAAATATTTCTTCGAGTATATCCTCCAGTGTTACTATACCAGCGGTACCGCCGTATTCATCTACCACTATTGCCATGTGGACCTTCTTGGTTTTGAATTCCTTGAGAAGTTCGGAAACAGGCATCAATTCTGGAACAAACAACGGAGGTCTCATAATTTCCTTTGCGAGCACTTTATCTACCACTTCCAAGCCTCTTTCTGCTATAAAACCCAACACATCTTTTGCATAACATATGCCAACAATGTTATCAATGGTATCGCGATAAACTGGAATTCTTGAATATTCTTCTTCAACGATTAGTTCCATTACCTCTTTTAACTTCCGAGTTTCTTCGATTGCAACCACATCTATTCTAGGAATCATAATTTCTTTGACGAGCGTTTCATCCATTTGGATTGTTCTCTCTATCATTAACCCTTCTTCGTGCGTTATTGAACCTTCTTCTCTTCCCATCTCGAGATAAGATGCAATATCCTCCATTGTTATAAATGGTGCCTCTTGAACCACTTGTCCTCCAAATAGCTTAACAAAAGAATTTGCGATGGCTATAAAAACGGTTATCAATGGTGATAGTAATCTCGAAAGAAGTACCACAATTTTTATGCTAAACTCGAAGATCTTTTCGCTATTTTGCCTTGCCAATATCTTTGGAGTTATTTCGCCAAAGACGAGAAGTAAAAAAGTCATAACAAGCGTTGAGAAGATCGTAGATAAGGATTCAGATGATATTATTCGAGCAAACATTACTGCTGCTAACGATGAAGCAAGAATGTTAACAAGATTATTTGATATAAGCAGCGTGGTAAGTAACTTATTGAAAAAATGTACCTCGTTTTCTTCTTCCTCTTCTTCCTTACCTTTTGCAAGTGATTTCAACCTGTGTCTGCTAACTGAAGTCAACGCTGTTTCTGATGCCGAGAAGAAACCCGAAAGCGCAATCAAAAATGTAATGAACAGAATGTTCCATAAATAACTCAGTGGATCTTCCACTAGCACTTCACCTCCAAAGTTATATATGACCTACCGATTTGATATTATACCATATTTTAATTTTCCGCACGATTTTGTTAGCAAAAAATTCTGTGATATAATAAAAAAAGGTTTAGATAATCAGCTGAGAGGTGAGAGATATTAGTGACCCTCATTTCAAGATAGATTTTGATGTAATTAAGTCAGCAATTTCAAAATCAAAGATATTCATAATCATATTTGACGATACTGGAGATATCGTCAGTATCTCGGATAATGCTCCCAAGTTACTGAGAAATGGTGGGAATCTTTTCCGAATTGTTCCACAGTTTGATAAGGTAGTTAATAATGTCGATAGACAAGGATTCTCAGAAGATATAATAACTGTTGGAAAAAAAGACCAGGAAAAAATTAGAACAATAACCTTCAGAGGAAGTTTATATTACTGGACATTGGGAGAAATCGTCACGGAAAAGTTACTCGTAGATGAAATAATAGCTCAGCAACTTGAAACGCTGACAATGTATCTTGAGTTTGCACCTGTATTCTTCGTAGTACTTAATGAGGAAGGTAAAATAGTTTATTTGAATAATTGGGTACTTGAAAGAACTGGTTATTCCTTTTCTGAGGTAATTGGAAAAGACTGGTTTGAATTATTCATTCCAGAAGACATTAACAGAGCTGTTAGAGATGTATTCATAGATATTATGAATGGAAAAGTGAAACTAAGGCAAACATACGAAAACGAAATAAAAACAAAAGATGGAGATTTGATAACCATCCTTTGGGAAAATAAATTGCTTTTTAAAGAAGGAAAACCAAGTGGAACGATAAGTGTCGGTGTCGATATTACCGAGAAGAAGATTCGTGATTTTGAAGATCAAATCCTAATTGAACTTTTAAGCGCATCTTTCGAAACGAACTATCACCTTTCTATAAGCAAAATACAAAATATATTAAATAATAACTGCAATCTTGTAAGAGCTACTGGTATCATTAAACTCGAAGGCGAAGAAAGAGTTATAAATTTATTGAATAACGAAAAGAGTAATATCGAAGACGATCGTTTGAAAACATTATCTTTTGAAAAGCAACAAGATGAAAGAACATTGAAATTAGAAATATCTTACATTTCTCTTCCGAAATTTGCTTCACACAGATGTCTTGACAACATCGCTAATGTCTTGCTCAACTTTATAGACCGAGTATATTATATTCAGCAGTTAGAAGAAGCTTCGTTTAGAGACCCTTTAACTAAATTATTTAACAGAAGATACTTTCTCATGATGCTTCAAGCGGAGATTAGGAGAGTAAAGAGGTACGGTATTGATTCATGTGTTGTAATGATAGACCTCGATGGATTAAAGCAAATCAATGACACATTCGGTCACGATAAAGGTGACTTGGCGATAACGACACTTGCTCATGCCATGATTTCGAACACACGAAATTCTGATGTATGTGCACGATTTGGTGGGGACGAGTTCGCCATTCTTTTACCAAACACTTCGATAGAGAATACAGGTGTAACGATAAAGAGAATAATGAATTATCTCGATCATTTGGATTTGAAAGATTTCAAAGTATCTATGAGTGCAGGTGTTACAAAAATAACACCTGAAGATGACAACGAAGGTATCAGCGTCTTAAAAAGAGCTGACGAATTACTTTATCGTGCTAAAAAGAGTGGCAAACATGCCATAGTTTTTGACTTCGATGTCCTTGACTCTGAAAAATCTATCTGAAAAATCTAAACGAGGAAACGTCCAGACCAAAAATTGTGATTTAATTGTTATTTAAAATAATTAATGGTTTCTTTGTATGTATCCGTAATAATATCAATGTTATACTTGCCAGGTGTCACAGCTAAATGAGATGCACTGGCTACGGTTTTAGCCCATGAATTTATTTCTTCATCTGTAACCTTTATATTAAGTTTTACACTAAGTAAGCTGAGAAATTCATGAAGAGAATCATCGAAGAGGTTTAAAACATCGTTTGCTTTTACAAAGCTATGTTTCTTGGCGATTTTCAGTTCATATGGCAAGAAAATTGCTGTTGCTAATCCATGTTTAACTCCCTTTTCAGTAGTTAATGGATATCCAAGAGCATGGGCGATTGTTGTACCTGTTTGAGCGATTACTATTCCTGCAATGGTTGAAGCAAATGTAATACGTTCCCTGTAATGTTCATTTTCTGGATCATCTAACAATTTTGGCAATACTGTTTTGATTATTTTCATACTCTCCATTGCAAGTGTATCGCTGAAAGGTGTTGCCCTAAGTGACAAGTAACCTTCCATTGCATGAGAAAGTGCATCGAGTGCCGTTGATAAAGTCAATTCTCTGCTTAATGTTATAGTGTACTTGTAATCAACAAACGAAATCTTCGGAAATATACATTCGTGTGAAAACCCCCTTTTCCTTCCATTTACCGTAAGCACAGAATATTGAGTGACCTCACTGCCCGTTCCTGCAGTTGTTGGAATACAGACTATTGGTTTTGCATTACTATACTTGTTTTTATCGTAAAGCTCCTCTGCCGACAAATGCGGATTTTCTAAAAGTACCGCAACTGCTTTGGCAGTATCCATTGGACTGCCTCCTCCAAGTCCTATTACAACCTCCGCATCTTCATACATTTTGGCAATTTCAGGCACAATTTCTAATGGAGGATTCTCTGGCGTTTCATCAAAAATATACACATGTTTACCTTCTAAAGCGTCTTTCAGATCTTCAAGACTACCATTCTTTTGCGAACTCTTACCAGTAATTATTAAGAAAATACTACCGAGAGATTGTAATAATTCTCTATTTTTAAGAACAACATCCTTTCCATAGAAAACTTTTGTAGGCATGAAGAATCCCAAATGAAAACACCTCCTCGTGTTTGACAAAATTTGACAAACTAATTTTAGTATAACAAAGCTGGTCCTTTTGGACCAGCTGAGTATTTTTGAAGAGATTAAGTTTATTTGTTAAAGGTAAACCAGAGAGCTAAACCGCCAAGCACAACACCAGCCAAACCTATGAAGAGTGCCATGTTATTTGACTGAGCTTTTTCAATATCATTTTTGAGTTTGCTATTTTCTTCCTCCAATTTGATAACTTTGCTTTTTAAGTCTTCAATTTCTTTTTTTGTAGCATCAAAACTTGAAACAAATTGATCGTCTTTCTTTTTAAGTTCTTCTACCTCTGTTTTGATTTTCTGTTCAAGTGATTCTTTTACGTTAGATAATTCATTCATCGTTTTCTGATCAATAGTTTCTAATTTGCTTGCCAATTCACTATCGGTTCGTTTTAACGTTCCTATTTCTTCTTCACACTTTTGAATTCTTTCTAAGAGTTTTGTATCAACGTTACTCAGTTCGTTCAGTTTGTCGATAGTTTTCGTGCTTTCTTCCAAAGTCGATATTCTTGAGGAAAGTTTGGCCAAGTAATTTTGTTGTTCATCAATTTTTTCCTTCATTTTTTGTTGTTCTTGTTCAACCGCTCCCAATTTAGCTAAGGAAGAAACAAACAACTCGTTTAAAGCTTTGGTCGATTCTTTCAATGTCGAAACATCTGAGTTCAATTTAGTAAGTTCTCCAGAATTCTTTTCTATGGAAGTTTCGAGGTTCTGAACTTTTGTACTAACATCATCCATTTTCGACTTATTCTTTTGGATGTCACTTATATCATTGTTCATTTTTGCAAGCTGAATATTAACATTAGTCACTATTTCTTTCAATGTCGATAACTCTTGGTTTAAGGAGGTTATGTTTTTTGTATCACTATCCAATTGGGTCTTTATTGACGATACTTGTTCTTGAAGTGAAGCATCTTTGTTTTTTAACTCTGCAATGCTATTTTTTATAGCATCTAAGTCTCCGGTAACAAGATTTGAATTAGTAGTAGTGCTACTTTGGTTTATCTTTGTTTGAAGTGCACTAACAGAATTTTCTAATTCACTAAGTGATTTTGATAAATCACTATTAGACTTTTTCAGCGCTTCAATACTTTGTTTAAGGTTGGGGATTTCCCTTGCATTTTCTTCCAAAGTCACAACTTTCGTTTGAAGCGTGGTAACGCTTGTTTTGATAGATTCCAAACCCGCTATTTTTTGATTCAAATTGCTTACTTGAGAATTCAGTGACGATACATCGTTGTTCAATGTCTTTATGTTTTCTGAAATAGAGTTGAATGACTGACCTGTTGGTGTTGTAGATATAAGCCCTCTTAAGTCGGTTACTTTTTGAAGTAAAGCATCGTATGCTGCCTGCAGGTCACCAAAACTTTGCTTCAAATCTTTTAAATCCTTATCGAATTTGTCTACTTTTTCAGAAGAGGAATCAGATTTCGCGCTAATCGAGTCGATTTTAGTTTGTAAACTCTTAATAGTGTTATTTACCTCAAGTATTTGGTCAGAAAGTTTCTTTATTTGGGAATCAACGCTACCAGAAACAGTAGACTGTGTTGTTTGCGGACTACCTGTTGGTATCTTTTTTTCCATAGCAGAAATTTTTCCATCAACTATGTTGAGTAATCTTTGTAAGGCTACTGCGAATTGATATCTGGTTAGCGGCTGATTTCCCTGGAATGTTCCATCAGGCATACCACTAATAATGCCAAGTTTTGAGAGTTGTTCTACTGCTTCATATGCCCAGTGATTAGCTGGCACATCTTTATACGTTGCTGCAAATAGACTTGAACCAAAAATAACAAAGATAAGCATAAATTTGAAAAGGCTCCTCATCTTTACCCCTCCTTGATTAGTTTTTCTGATATTATTTTACCGTGCATGCACTATTTACACAAGGTCAACAAGTTTTTCTGGTATCTTGTCAGCCGGAAGCACATAGTCAGCATATCCTTCCTCGACTACGGACTTTGGCATTCCATAAACGACACATGTCTCTTGACTTTCAGCTATTACTACACCTTTGAAGAACTTCACTTTAAACGCACCTTTGGTTCCATCTTTGCCCATACCAGTAAGTATAACTGCAACTGTATTGTCTTTATAAATTTCTGCAACCTTATCGAGAGTATAATCAACTGCCGGGCGAACGTTGTTAATTTTCTCAGTTCTTTTATCAAGATATATGACCCCTTTACGATCCTGATACTTTATGCCCATATGAAAATCACCTGGTGCAATGTACACCCAGCCAGGTTTTAGAATATCACCTTCCTCAGCTTCTTTCACGGAAAGATTTGAAATTCTGTCTAGTCGCTGGGCAAGGGATTTTGTGAAACCTGGTGGCATGTGTTGAACCAATAGTATTGGAGCAGGAAAATCTTTTGGAAGAGGCGGAATAACTAAGTCGAGTGACCTTGGACCACCTGTAGACGAGCCAATGACTACAATCTTTCCAGAAACCATAGATTTCACTTTTAGATTAGCAAGAGGCTTTCTTTTGAGCATTATTTGGTTAATGTTTATTTTCATGGCATCTCTAATCTTCTGTACCAAATCGGGTCCCATCTTTCTAAAATCCATAGAAACACTTCCTGATGGTTTAGTAACAAAGTCAACAGCTCCAAGTTCAAGTGCCAGCAAAGTAATCTCAGCACCTTCTTCAGTTAGACTACTAACCATTATTACACGTGATGGTGAGCGTTTCATTATCTCTTTAAGAGCTTCGATGCCATTTAGCTTAGGCATTTCAACATCCATTGTAATTACATCAGGTTTGTGTTTTAGTGCAAGCTCAAGAGCTTCCATACCATCTTTTGCTGAAGCAACAAGTTCCATATCGGGCTCTTTATCGATAATGTCTTTCAGAATCATGCGCATAAATGGGGAATCATCGACTATCATTACCTTTATTTTCTCTTTTTCCATCCTCTCACCACCTTAATACTTAGCAATGGAAACGCTACTGTTGATATTATAGCAAATATCTTGGCAACTTCCAAACTCCAATTAAAAAATATACCACCGAAAACCATTATTCCAACTGTTACAGAAAAGAGTGTTGCCCAAAGCACAACACCAGCACTAACATCCTTAACAATCTTTATCACGGGATGATATTCTCTGCTGTATAGGTTCATAAGATGCTCAATTATTGTATTGATAAGTTCTGACCATATGACAAAAAACACAGCAAAGACAACCCATAAAGAATCCTCCCTTTTGATAGGGAGGAAAAATGTTGCCCCAATTACAAACAAACCAACAGCAAAATGTATACGCAAATTTCTCTCTGTTACTATAGATTCAACTATACCTTCGATTGCATGTTCAAAAGATTCTTTTATATTATTCGAACCCAATTGTTCTTTTACGTTTCCTCTCAATTCGCGGTTTGAAGACTTTGTCTGTAAGCGATGCGCCAAATTTTATCGCCTCCACATTTAATGAGTAATATTTTGGATTAACTTCTTCATGTACCGCTTCGAATAGCGTATCAAAATCTGTCAGTGCGGTGCTCTTAACAAGAGCGCCAAGCAAAATCATGTTTGAGACCATTACATTACTAAACTTTTCCATAGCGAGTTTGCTTGCTGGTATATCAATTATCCTCTTAGTAATTCTTTTGAATTCGTTTGGTATATCTTTTATATACGTGCTATCATATACAATTATACCATTAGTTCCAACAAATTTACCTTGGTTTATCATAGAAGGATGCATGATTATAAGAGAATCAAAGATTACAGCTTTTGGATAAAGTATAGGCTCGTTTGAAACTAACACATCGCAGTAACTTGGTCCACCACGAACCTGCTCACTATAATTCTGCGTTTGTATTACGTATTTTTCAGCTAAGACAAAAGCTTTAGATAGTACGTAACCAGCTAACAAATTACCTTGTCCACCAATCCCAGCTATTCTAATAGAAAAAGGTCTATTCATATCTCATTCCCCCTTGGCATAAGTAAGTCTGTATCGAGTGTAGAAGTCTTGTTTTTCCTCGTCTTTTCTAAAAACGCCAATAACTATTTTCCCTTTCAGCTCTTCAGTGGACATATTCCCAGCCTTTTCTTTCATTACTGTGTTGTTCTTGAAAAAGTCCATCATTTGCCACGGTTCCCTTAAACCATTATATCTGCCATAGTATGTATGACAGTTAGAAAGAATCTCTACTACAGCTGTTCCTTTATGTAATAACGCTTCCTTTATATATTTAACACTTAATGGATAGTGATATACTGTGGACCTTGCAACATATGTGGCACCAGCTGCCAATGCTAATTGTACAACATCAAACTGATTTTCGACATTACCAAACGGCATCGTTCCAGCAAACTTTTCAGCAGGCGTTGTTGGAGAATGCTGTCCGCCTGTCATACCATAAATCATATTGTTATAGATGATTATTGTTAAATTTACATTCCTTCTGCACGCATGTATAAAGTGATTACCACCGATTGCTGTCATATCACCGTCGCCACCCATGACGACAACTTTAAAGTCTGGTCTTGAAAGAGCTACACCAGTTGCAAAAGCTATGGCTCTTCCGTGAAGAGTATGCATTGTGTTAAAATCAAGGTAACCAGTTGCTCTTGATGAACATCCTATACCTGATACGACTGCTGTCTGATCAGGGTTTAAACCTGACTGGTCATAAGCATCGATAAAACTCTTCATGATTATTCCATTACCGCATCCAGGACACCACACTGTTGGCCATCTATCTTCTCTCAAATACTGTGTCAGTTTATCTCTTTTCATCTGCTTCACCTCCAGATAATTCTATCCCACAAGTTCTAAAAAAGAAATCAGTAAGAGGGTCTGGATAACCTTCTATATAGACAACCCTCTTTATGCCAGAATTAATTATCAACCTTGCGCAAACTGAACACGGCTTATGAGTGACATAAATAGTAGCACCATCTGTTGAAATACCAAACTTTGCAGCTTGCATTAAAGCATTTTGTTCCGCGTGTAATCCATAACATAGCTCCTGATTCTTCCCAGAAGGTATATTCAAATCATCCCTTATACAACCAATTTGGTCACAATGCGGAAAACCTGATGGAGGTTGGTTGTACCCCGTTGCTAAAATACGTTTATCTTTTACAATAACTGCCCCCACTTTTCTATGAATACACGTGGACCTCTCTGCGATAATTTTGGATAATCTTTTAAAATAATCATCCCAACTTTCCCTTTCATTTTTAGATTCTTTTATTGTAATATTTTGTAGATATTCTTTAAGTTCCATCTCTTCACCTCGTTAGTCAAAGTTACATTATTGCATACGCTTAATTTATATTTTAAACTAATAATTACATTAGAGCAACACCTAAAAAAATAGAAAGGAGGTATTAAAAATGGAAAAGCGCGAGATTTCTGTTGTGAATTGTGAGATTGGCAGTATTTTGGTATATGTTGATGGTGGGATCTGTACAAAAATTAGTCTATCACATGAATTCTATGAAGAAACAAAGGATAACATCTTCACCATCCAACTCAAAGAATATCTCCATGGAATTAGAAAAAAACTTGACTTTCCAGTTTACTATAGGTCAGGACAAACGTTTGAGCGCATATGGAATTGTTTGAAAGATTGTGTTCCATATGGTAAAATAATAACGTATGGTGAGCTTGCAAAGATATGTAATACAACTCCCAAGGTTGTTGGGTATGCAATGTCAGCAAATCCTTTACCAATATATATTCCTTGTCACAGGGTAGTTGGAAAAAATTCACTTGGTGGGTTTAGTTTACACTTTAGCGATGCCAATTTAGCAATAAAATGGAAAAAATATCTTTTAAGTTTGGAGGGATCGATTTGAAAAAGGTATTTATAATTCTTTTACTAGTTTTTTTCATAGTTTCTCTCACAACACCGCTTATCATTTATAAGAAATACACTGCAAGTCTCACACCTCCTCAGAGTAAAATTCCTGCGAGTTTGGTTGTAGAATATGCTGATGGCACACCACTTTATACACCAAAGACAACTTGGGTTGATTTTGACGATATTCCAACTATTATCAAAGATAGTATTGTTGCTTCAGAGGATAAAAGATTTTATCAGCACAGTGGTGTTGATCCTATAGGCATTGCCAGAGCTTTATTTACAATTCTCACAACCGATGAATTACAAGGTGGTAGTACAATAACCCAACAATTAGCACGAACCTTATATCTAAACAATGAAAGAACCTGGAAAAGAAAAATAAAAGAAGCTCTTATAGCATTATGGCTTGAACAAAACTTTTCAAAGAACGAAATTCTTGAAATGTACATTAATTCAGTCTATCTTGGGAATGGCGTTTACGGATTTCCAGCAGCTGCAAAGTATTATTTTAATAAGTCTCTTGAGCAACTGACACCTATAGAAATAGCTATGCTGACAGCAACACTCCGATCTCCAGAGAAAGCTAATCCCCAAGAAGATTTGAATAAGGACTTCTCAAAAAACGTTCTTAGAAAGATGAAAGAAGCCGGAATTATAAGCGAAGGTGAGTACGAAAATGCTGTTAATAACTTAGAAACTAAGCATACTCAAATCAAAAACATACTAAAGAATGATTTCGACGAAGATCTGTTTTGGATTGTAGTTACTGAACTAAAAGAATTAGGGTTTGAATTAGGGGATTTGAGAAATGGTTTCAGAGTTAGAACAACAATAGATAAAGGTCTCCAGTCATTGCTTAACTCGAGTATCTCAAAGGATTCGTGGGCAGGTTTGATCGTTGAATATACAACGGGAAAGATTAGAGCTGCTTACGGTCTTGGAATAATAAATGGTAGGCGGCAAATTGGTTCGACAATCAAACCATTTTATTATTATTTAGCATTTATGGCTGGCTACAATAGTGACGATGTACTGGAAGACAAACCTATAAAAATCGGAAGTTGGACACCAGAAAACTTTGACAAAACCTTTCGTGGTCAGGTAACACTTGAAGATGCTTTGGCGCATTCGTTAAACATTCCTTCAATTAACCTATTTATGAAACTTGGTCAAGGAAAAGTAACAAATTTCCTCAAAAATACTCTAATGATTTCAGGTTTTTATCCAAATGATGCAACACTTGCTCTTGGAACGCTTGAAACATCACTAATAGATGTTGCACAGGGATATACAGCAATTTTTACTGGTGGGAGCGTAATAAGACCTCGTATTGTTGAGTACGTAAAGGACAAAAATGGACAATTATACTATTCTTACACACCCAACTTGATAAATGTAGTAAAAGCACCAAAAGGTCTTGATAAAAGAACACCTTTAGAAGCTTCTATTCTCATGCTACGAGCAATGGAAAAAGTTGTTACCTCTGGGACGTCAAGGTCTGCACAAATGCCTGGTAGAAAGATATATGGAAAATCTGGTTCAGCTGAGAATAATGCCTGGTTTGTAGGCGGAGATGGTAAATACATATTTATACTTGCAAGGGATAATGTTAAGCAGGTGAGCGGATTGGTAGTCACTCCCCTTTGGAAAGAGATAGCACTTAAGACTGAAATTGGCTATAATCCTATATCCTTACCAATAAATATACCAGTTAGTCGATTTAGAAACGATGCAAAAGAACCTTCCAGTGGTTCTGATCTAACCATTGCAGAAACAAAAACTGAAAATCCCACTAACCCTGAAAGTACAACACAAGCCGAAGAAGTAGCAAATCCTCAATCCTCTGGAACGTCTTCTCAAGAAAGTTATTCAGCAGGGAATAAAATTACTGAATTATTGAACCGTATTAGAAAAAAACAAATTTCGGTTAAAGAAATAGTGGAAATAGTACAATCACTTCCTGAAAGTGATAGAAAAACTGTCCTATCAGAAATTAATTCAATTTCACCAGAAATTGCTTCAGAAGTTTACAGACAAATAAACGAAGAAACTAAAAACGACTTTTAATTTTCTATTTAATTATAATTAAAGATAAGGGAGAACGTGCATATGATGAAATTTTTCTATAATCTTCAAAGAAAAGACGGATACGAGTATATAGTTATAAGAGTTGAGGAAGGTAGTGCATCTGGAATAGGTGCAGTCCTACCCGTAAGAAAAAACGGGGAGAATTACAAGATATTTATGGGTGTAATCGAAGAGTACCGAACAATTATTGAGCACGCACAATGTGAAGATCTCTTTAGAATCTCTTCTGTCTTAGAATCGCACTTTCCAAACCATCCAAAAGTAAGATTTGGAATACAAGTTGCCATTCTTGACTTATTTACCAAGAAGTATGCAATTGATGTAAACAAACTAATTGGTGGTTCAAAGAATAGCAAAAATGAAAAGTGTGGTGAGCGTTTCTTCCCAGAATATACAGGCGATGTATTTCACGTGAAGTATATTCCAGAGATTATAAAAGATCCAAGACAAACCTTTGTACTGACAAAGTATCCAAACAACGAAATGGATCACGTCTTAAGTGCTCTCTCCACAAACTATGAATACTTGGAGGTGATTTCTTGGAAAGAACTTTTGTAATACTAAAACCAAACGCCGTCAGAAGAGGGCTTGTTGGTGAGATATTAAGGAGATTCGAACAACGTGGTATAAAGATTGTTGGTTTGAAATTCTTATGGATGACAAAAGAACAATGTGAAAAACTCTACGAACCGCACAAAGGTAAAAGTTTTTACAACGAACTTACAGAATTCATGATGAGTGGACCTGTGGTTGCTGTCGTACTCGAAGCTCCAAGGGTGATTGAAATGGTTAGACACATAGTAGGTGCAACAGATCCCCTAAAAGCAGAGGCTGGTACAATTCGCGGTGAATTTGCTTTAACTGTAACAAAGAACCTTATTCACGCAAGTGACTCTGTTGAAAACGCTGCGAGGGAAATGTCTATATTTTTTACAGAAGACGAACTCATAGATTACTCGCTTGATATTCAGAACGATATTTAACGAGCCTATTGAGAAACAAGTGAACAACAAAAAACCTGGGGAAAACCCCAGGTTTTTTTCCTTTGTTTCACATTCTTCGAATCTATTCTTTAGTTGGTTTGAAAATTCTTATAACAATCTCATATCCAACGAAGAATACAACCAAAGCGGATATCAAACCTAATATAGGGTTATTAAATATACCAGCCAAAAGGTAACCAAAAGCGGCTGTTATCATAGCAAAAACTGCATAAGGAATCTGAGTTGCAACATGTTCGAGGTGTGGGCATGCAGCACCTGTTGAAGAAAGAATTGTTGTATCTGATATAGGTGAACAGTGATCTCCAAAGATAGCTCCACCAACCGCTGCGCCAACAGCGATGATGGCACTATTTAAAAGGTTTACGCCTGTCTTCTCAGCAAGTGCAATAGCAATAGGCAAAGTTATTGGGATCATTATTGAAAAAGTTCCCCAGCTCGTTCCAGTAGCAAAAGAAATTGCTGCTGCAATCAAGAAAACAACCACCGGCAACATCCAAAGTGGAAAACCACCAGTTGTAACCACATGTGCAAGATATTTAGAAAGCCCCAACCCGCCATCTTGTGGTGAACTCTTTATTACTGTTCCTATTGTCCAAGCAAGGGTCAGTATAACAAGTGCTGGAACCATTGATTTGATGCCACTTACAATTGCTTCACCAACCTTTTGAACTGTAAGTAAGCCTCTTATCATAAAGTATAATGCTGAGAAAACAAGTGTAAATACAGACGCATAGAAGAGAGCTTTTGAGGCATCGGTATTGTTAAACGCTTCCTTTAAACTCATAGATTTAACAGCTTCCGAGAATGTATGTATATTTTTACCGTCGATAGCTCCAAGGTATGTTGTCACAGGGAAGAAAATAACCGCGAGTCCAACGAGCACAAGAATCGGTAATACCATATCAATTGCTTTTGCATTCTCCTTTACAACAATTCCTTCCTTAATTTCACCCGTTGGTTGCCCAAATTCCTCGTTATACAAACCCAAACCTTTAATTGCTCGTGCTTCACTTTTTGCCATTGGACCAAAATCTCTTCTCAGAGTTGTTTGGAGAACAAGGAGTATTGCTAAAATAGCATAAAGGTTCATTGGTATAAGCATGATAAAGAATGTAAACTCACTTACTCCAAGTTTAGAAAAACCATCTGAACCTTTGATAATGCTCATTATTGTAACAACCCAGCTGGAAATTGGTGCTAAAACACTTACCGGTGCGGCAGTTGAATCAAGAATATAAGCAAGCTTTGCCCTTGAAATCTTCTGTTCGTCTGTAACCGGTCTCATAACAGCACCTATTGTTAGGGAGTTGAAGTAGTCATCGATAAATATAAAAATACCGAAAAGCCATGTGATTATAAGTGTACCTGTTCTGCTTTTTACTTTCGAAGCCATCCAGCGACCAAACGCATTCGCCGCACCCGTAGCCTGCATCAAACCCACGAACGCACCAAGAAGTGCACAGAAAAGAATAATCCTTATGTTCCACCCGTCATTTAAAGAGTTCGCTATGCCGTCAGTTGCTCCTATCAAAGCCATAACGGGATTCCAGTTGTTGACAATAAGATACCCTACAAAAACGCCAGTGAATAGTGAAAAAACTACTTCCTTGGTTAAGAGTGCAAGTACTACGGTAATAATTGGCGGTAACAAACTTAACCAACCATAATGTTCCATCTAAATCCCCTCCCTCTTTTTACAAGATGAAATTTTTTCTTATTATACCACTTTTATGGTATGGAACAAAATTCTACTATTAATGTTCACTAATTTCTGCAGAAAAATATTTAAAAAGATATTCTTTGAAGGTTGTTGTACATTTGTCTAAATGTTATGATATAATAAAAAAAGTGAGACTTAATCACAATGAAAGTGTTAACCTGTGGTGATGAAAGAGTGTAATTGTGAAAGATGGTAGAACCACATTTTTGACAAGAAAGAGTTGAGTTGTCCATCTTGGGGAACCTGCTTTGTCAAGAGTTGCTTGGGGGGGTGTCCCCTATTTATAAGGATAATGCGGTTTTTGGAAAGTTTCAATACTTTTAGTTAACATTATCAACAAAACTTTAGGAGGTGAGCTTATGACAGGTAGAGAACTTCTGAATATAGCAGTTAGAGTTGAGTCAGCGGGTTATTCATATTATTCAAAGTTGGCAGGAAAGGTCTCAGGCGCTCTAAAAGAATTCTTCACAGAGCTTGCCAACCAAGAAAGAGAACATGCTCGGAGATTTGAAGAGATAATGACTAAATATTCATCAGACTCTTCAATTGCAACATGGCAGAATGAGGAAGTCAGTGGGTATGCAGAAAGTTATGCAAAAGCTTTCATCTTTCCAGAGATTGAGAACGAGGAAGTTCCAGAAACAATACTCGGAGCGCTTAGAAAGGCAATAGAGGTCGAAAAAGATTCTATAATTTACTACAATGAAATCAAACGTATAGTACCTGATCCAAAGCCTGTTGAGGAAATAATCAATGAAGAAAAGGAGCATCTCAGGAAACTCTCAGAAAAACTTCAAAGCGAGGACTTGTCTGCGTATAGCGAAGGAAGTATGATATAAATTATGATATAAATAATGAATGAGTTCGAAAATCAATTCTAAGAACCCGGAAATACCGGGTTCTTAGTTTATATATGGAGTTGCGATATTTTTTGGGAGGTCTATTATGGTTGATATTCACAAAGCTAAACTTTTCATAGTACTTTATTATTTATTCTTAGCCTTTCAATCAGTTGTTTTTTCTGCTGAAATTACATTTTCATTCGTTGGAGATGTTATGTTTCACATGCCTATTGTGAATTCTGCTTATTCAAATGGAAAATACGACTTTAAAAGTATTTTTCAGTACGTTAATCCTTACATTGAAAAGAGTGATATATCGTTTTGTAACCTTGAAACAACGCTCGGTGGGAAACCATATACAGGCTATCCAACCTTCTCATCACCGGATGAAGTCCTTGAAGGGTTGAAGTATGCCGGTTTTGATATAATAAATGTGGCAAATAATCATATGCTTGATAGGCATGTCAAAGGTCTAAAACGTACACTTGAACTAATATCGCAATACAAATTAACATATGTAGGTGCAAGACTAATATCACTTGAGAATATTTACAAAGTCGTTGAAGTAAAAGGATTCAAAATATCTTTTGCATCTTTCACATATTCTACAAACGGTATATCGGTTGACGAAAGCCACAAATATATGTTTAACTACATATCAAAAGATGTTGTGCTGTCAACAACACGTAAAATGAAAGAAGTCTCGGATATCGTTGTGGTGTACTTTCATTATGGTAACGAATATCAAACTACCCCAACTAAAGAACAAATTGAATTAGCACATGCTGCTTTGAAAAATGGTGCAGACATGGTTATTGCAAGCCATCCACACGTACTTCAACACGTAGAACTTATCACAGATGGTTTGAAGAAGAAACTAATAGCTTATTCGCTTGGTAATTTTATGTCTAACATGACTGCTCCCGGCACAGATGAAGGAGTTATACTAAATATTACATACCATCCGACAAAAGGTGTGACTAACGTAAACCCTATACTCACATGGTTTCACAAATATAGTAATGGTAAAAGAGTGTTTTACCGAATAATACCCGTAAAAGATTTTTTAATAGCCCCAGATAAATATATCTCTCAGAGAGATTTAAAAAGACTCGCCGAAATATCAAAGAAAAATATTATAAAATAGTTTATCATTTCAGTAATTAAAGGCAGAACGTATAAAGACTTTGAAAATTCTACTAAGAATTTCAAAGAAAAATCTTGTAAAAAGCTAACAAACAAGAGAGAATTAAACAAATAGAAAATAAAAAAGGGCGAGAAACTCGCCCTATTCTTTGGCTCCGGCGGAGGGACTCGAACCCCCAGCCTAGTGGTTAACAGCCACCCGCTCTACCGATTGAGCTACGCCGGAACTTACACTCACCATTTTATATTATATCATATTCAGAAAACTTGTCAATACCTCACTTTTTTGAAGTTATTTCATCAAACAACGGTAAAATCATATTATAAAAATCCAACTTTGTCAACCCCCAGATATATATTTTTCAAAATACAATCTATTTAACCTACATGTGATTGAATTTTCACACGGATCGTATTATAATATTTATTAGATACTAATTTACAACACCAGAACAGTGGAGGTGGTTTTATGCCAATGTACAGATATGTATGCGAAAACTGTGGAACTGAAGAAGTACATTTGCACGGTCTAAATGAAACACCGTCATTTACGTGTCCAAGCTGTGGTGGAAAGATGAGTAAAACCATAGGGCGGATTGGTATAGTCTTTAAAGGTAGTGGATTTTACATTACAGATAGTAGAAATACCTCCAAAACAGAATCAAAAACCGAGTAAGATTACAAAAAAATTAAAGCCCCCAAACAGGGGGCTAATTCTTATCCTCTAAAACTTACTTCACAAGTCTTACGTTAGCTGCTTGAGGACCCTTTGCACCATTCTGGACTTCAAATTCTACTTTGTCGCCTTCTTTGAGTGTTTTGAACCCTTCAACTTGAATAGCACTGTAGTGAACGAAGATATCTTCTCCGTCTTCCTTTGTGATGAAACCGTAACCCTTTTTTGCATCGAACCACTTAACTGTACCTTTCATGTAACAACGCCTCCTAAAATCTTTTTTACTTACCGCTGATTCATTTTTAGCGGTTGACTAATTATACACCTAAACAGCGGATAAGTCAATAGTCATAAAGAAAACAAAAACCCCCAAAAACGGGGGTTGATTTTTATCCTCTAAAGCCTTTTATGCTTACTTTGAAAGCCTTACATTAGCTGCTTGAGGACCCTTTGCACCATTCTGGACTTCAAATTCTACTTTGTCGCCTTCTTTGAGTGTTTTGAACCCTTCAACCTGAATTGCGCTGAAGTGAACGAAGATATCTTCTCCGTCTTCTTTCGTGATGAAACCGTAACCTTTTTTTGCATCGAACCACTTAACTGTACCTTTCATGTAAAACGCCTCCTAAAATCTTTTTTGCTCTCCGCCGTTCCATTTTTCAGCGGATGATTAATTATACACCTCAGGAAGATATTGTCAATACTTTTTTGAAGATAATTTTCTTATTCCATTTGTTCTGATAAATGCTATAATATTTTCGAACTCAAGTTTTATTAAGTCTATTTCAAACTAATGGTCTATAAAGGAGGAAGCATATGGCTTTGCGAAAGAAGGACACTGAGATAAACTATAAGAAAGTGAACAAGATGTATGTACTGAGTAGAAGAGGTAAGCTCATGATTGAGCGGATAAGAAAGACTAAACTAAAGATTGGATTGTTTGCAGTCATTTTGTTTATGTTATCTTTGTTTATCTTCTTTTCATTTGCATTTAATAATGATATTCTTAAAAAACCGAGAATTTCTTCACCAGAACCAACAAAGACAAACTTTGAGACTGACCCTTCACCAACCAAAATAACATCGAGTGATAAAACAGATAGCAGCAGTACAAGTTATGAATTTATGAGTACCGCAAATGCTTCAAATGTCTCATTGGAAAATGGCAAAAAGACTTTACCAATAGAGTTAACTCAAGTATCTAATAATGCCTCTAATACTTCACATGAACCCAGTGATGTTGCATCGACAACATGTTTATCTGCGAAAGAATTAAACAACAGTAGTGGTACAAACTTACTTAAAACTTCTTCTGTGCAAAAACCGACCGAGCCTGCAAGTAACAGTGAAATCATGACATCTGATACTGAAAATAAAGTTAAATACTATTTTGTTTCTCAATTCAACGTTAGTGTTTTTGATTCACCGGGTTCAGGTAAAGTAAAAGATACACTGAAATACGCAACCTACGTGACAAAACTTGACGAAATGTCCGCAAGTGGAACAAGCTTTACTAAAATATCTTACAACACAAAAGATGGTAAAGCCGAAGGTTGGGTTCGTTCGAATATTCTTAGCAGCTCATTGAAGCCAATAACAGGTGAAGATTACAAAGAGCTTTCATTTACTCCAGTAAAAAAAGTAAACGGAAGGATTAATGATGTTAGGGGGATCTATCTTACGAGATACTCAGTACCAAATAGAGAGAAAATTGCTGAATGGGTTAAATTTGCGAAATCTACAAACCTAAATGCTTTTGTTATAGATATTAAAGATGACGATGGTTTCATGTTATTTGAAACCGATGCTGCTTCCAAATACGTTCCGGAAGCAAATAAAAAGGCATTTTATACAAAAAACGAAATGGAAGATATTCTTTCTGAACTAAAAAAACAAGGTATTTATGTGATCGCACGTATTGTTTGTTTTAAGGATCCGTCGTATGCTCGAGCGCATCCAGATAGATCAATAGTCTACAAAGACACAGGCGAACCATATATGGGTATATACAAAGTGCCTTGGGCTTCAGCATATGACAGACAGTTATGGGAATATAATGTTCAAGTGGCAATTGAAGCTGCTCAATTAGGCTTTGACGAAATTCAATATGATTACGTAAGATTTCCAGAGCTGAGTAAGGAAACTCGCCAAAGAGTAAACCTTCGCCAAGTAGGAAATGAATCTTATGCGGAAGCTATACAAAAATTTCTAATCTACTCTAAGAAAATGCTTGAAAAATATAATATTCCACTTGCTTCAGATGTTTTTGGTCTCGTTTCAACAGCGGTAGATGATGTAGGAATTGGGCAGTATTGGGAAGCTATATCTAATGTTGTTGATTATATATGTCCAATGGTTTACCCAAGTCATTATGCAAATGGTTCTTTTGGATTGAGTGTCCCAGATGTCTACCCATACGAGACTGTTTATAATGCACTGGAAGACGGTTTAAAAAGGAACCTTAACATTCCTACACCAGCAAAGATTCGTCCATGGTTGCAGTCTTTTACTGCTACGTGGGTTAAAGGACATATCAGTTACTACGAAGATGAAATCAAAAAACAGATAAAAGCCGCAAAAAATCTTGGAATTAACGAATACATGCTTTGGAATGCTTCGAATAGGTACATCAAAATGTGGTACTACTGATATCCTTAGTATTGCGAAAAAGAGAATTATAAAATTATAATATTCGTATAGCGAACTATTTTGAAAATATGGTATAATTTAAGAGAACTTGAAATTCTTTTCAGCCGCAGGTGGTCTATATGAGGCTTGACAAATATTTGAAGATTAACAGAATTATAAAGAGACGCACGATAGCTCAAGAAGTGACCAAAGCTGGTCTTGTAAAGAAAGATGGTCGTGAGTTAAAACCATCTTATGAAGTCAAACCAGGAGATATTTTGGAAGTCACATACGGTAGGAGAACACTTAAAATAGTTGTGACTGATGATTTAAAATATCATCTACTGGAAGAGATTATCAGAGGTGAAGATGATGAGGAGCTTGATTGAGAACCATATTGGAGATTTTCTCCAGATATTAACCTTTGAAAAGTCGTTATGGAAAGATTTTTGGGATAAACTACCATACAAACCTTTGACAGAACGTTATGCATCATACTTTGAAAGTTTCTATGAGAAACTTTCATCAGTACCGAGAAATGAACTAACAGAGTTTTCGCACGACTATGAAGCGCACAACGAATCATTAAAAGAAGAGTTGTCAATACGAATCCGCAAAAATGCACGTGATCTTAACCTTGCACATGAAGATTTTGTTATATATCTAATGGTTGGAATAGGTGAAAAAGATTGGGTAGTTGTTGAAGGCAAACGCGAAAAGGTAATAATGTTCGACGCATTTGCCCTTTGGAAAAAGGGTAAGTTTTTATCTCTTCCAGATGCTGTATATCAAGCAGTTGTACATTTCAGACATGGAGAGACCGAAGGGAATTATTATGACAAATCAGAGCTATTTAAATATATGAAAGATGAAATCTCGCGCATGAGTAACGAGAATATCCTTAAAAACATCTGCATGCTTCTGGATAAACACGTACCTTATTACAACTGGACAGGATTTTATTTAATGGACGAAGAGGGCATGCTACTGCTCGGTCCATATGTCGGCGAGCCAACGGAACACGTTAGAATTCCTGTTGGAAAAGGCATCTGTGGACAAGCTGCTCAGACAAAGTTGACTTTTCTTGTCCAAGATGTTTCTCAAGAGACTAATTATCTTTCATGTAGCTCACATGTAAAAAGCGAGATAGTCGTCCCCATTCTTAGAAATGATGGTTCTGTCTATGGGGAAATTGATATAGACAGTCATTTTATAGCCCCATTCGATGAAAGAGATAGAGACTTTCTTGAATGGATAGCAAAACAATTGCTTGTAAGAGCTGTACATTGGAAAGATTTTGATAGAAGAATAAAGATTGCATACCTCGATAGTTACATCTCGTACATTTTAAGCGAGATAGTTAAATATAACATACAATTTTCGGTGGAGCTGTACGTTCATCATACCCCCGAAAATGTACCAGAAAATCTATACAAAATGTGGAGAATTGCGAGAAGACTTCCTAACGCGAAAGTTGAAAAGCTTATCGTTGTTGATAATATCGAAGATCAAAAAGTAGGAATTACAACACCACGCGGAACAATCGTTCTCAATTACCACGATTTGAACCAAACTGCTCAAGACATCTTAAGAAAGATTATAACTGAATCTTCCGAAGAAACATCAAAAATACTCTTTTCAATACACCATAATGCCGTAAGACTTGCCCAAAGTTTTCTCAACACACAACTAATAACACAATACGTTTTGAAACCGGAAAGTGATATAAATACCATCCTTTATGCATTTTTAACTGGAATAACTGCGGGTTATTCAGGCTCATTCAACAGAGCAATGTTCTTTTATTATGCAGAAAAACAATTCCTATTTAAAAAGGCATTGGGACCAAGGACAATGGAAGAAGCAACCGGGATTTGGGAAGCGATTGAAGATATAGAACTTAACATGGCAGACTTCTTGGAAACAGTTTCTAAGGACTTTAAATCTTCTCTTGAAATCGTTTATGATGGAAAGGTAATAAAGGAAGAATGTATTTCACAATACCTTGATGGAAGTGCTCATATTGTTTCAAAATCTGCGTTACCTGAGATTGCCGAAGAATTCGACATATCAAAGGAATTTGTATTAATGGCTTTAAAGAGTGGTGAAAAACTCCTTGGACTTTTAATTGCCGATAACAACTTTGATGGTAAACCAATTTCTGAATATCAGTTGAACGTTATTGAAAATCTTGGACACCAGATGGCCCTTGTGATTGAAAATAGGCGTTTTATCGAAAGCATTAAAGAAAAAGCAGAAATTGATGCACTGACAGGTCTTAGAACCAGAAGGTCTTTTGAAGAGTTTGTAACCCAACCACCGCTACAAGAATTCTCATTAGTATTTATTGATATAAACAAATTCAAGATGATAAATGACATATATGGACATGAAAAAGGCGATGAAGTTCTAAAGAAGTTCGGTAAGTGTATAAATCTAAATATCAGAAAATCAGACTTAGCATTTAGATATGGCGGCGATGAAGCTGTTTTAATACTCAATTCCGTGGATATGGAAATCGTTAAAAAGGTCGTTGGCAGAATTCTTGAGTGTTTCAAAAACTCAGCAGAAATGACTTTCTCAGCAGGTGTTGCAGCATATCCAATGGAAGGCAGCGTTCAAAAGGTATTAAAAATTGCCGATGAGAGGAATTATAAATCAAAATTATCTGGTAATATTGAGTTCTAACTAATATAGAGGTGAATAAGGTGAAAAATACCAAACTGATAAACGAGGAAAGTAATATCAAAAAGCATAAGAAAAGCGTTTTCTTCAGATTATTAAAATATGCGATTCCTTACACGCATTTGATGGCGCTTGCAATATTGATAGTGCTTGTCTTAACCTATTTATCCCTAATGCCACCTCAAATTGTTAGAACCGCTATAAATAAGTATATCCTATCCGAAAATTTATCTACAGCAGAGAAGCTGACCGGTATTTCACAGCAGGCAATTTGGTTTTTAGTTGTATCTGCTGGGATATTCCTCTTTGAGTATCTCTCTATTCTTGTCACAACGTATATTGGTGGACGGGTTGTTTATGACGTAAGAAGACAGTTGTACGATCATGTCTTAAAGCTTCCCATGTCATTCTTCGATAGGCACCCAAGTGGTCAGATAACAACGCGAATTACAAGTGACACACAAAATGTTCAAGAATTCTTCACATCGGTTATCACAAGTATAGTTAACGATGTATTCCTTCTTGTTGGTGTAATATTAATGATGTGGAATATCAGCTCAAGGCTTTTTCTTGATATTATTTACATCTTTCCAGTAATAGTCGTTGCTATGGCGGTATTTAGATACTTTGATATCAAAGCTTACCGGGCTGTGAGAACTGGTATAGCGAAGATTAACGCCTATATTGCAGAAAATCTTGCAGGAATGCCTGTTATAAAACTCTTCAATGCTGAAGATTACAAAAAGAAAGAGTTTGATGCTATAAATAGAGAACTTTACAAAGCCAGAATGAACCAACTGTATGTTTTTGGTATTTTTAGACCTCTTATTAACTTTTTGTATTATTTAACTCTTTCCTTGATAATATGGTTTGGTTCAAAATACATTCTTGGCAGAGCACTCAATTTCGGAGACCTATACGCTTTCGTTTCGTACATAGATACATTCATGAGACCAATCGAAGACCTCTCTGAAAAATATGATATAATCCAAAATACCATTGCAAGCGGCGAGAAAATATTCGCACTTCTCGATGAGCCTCAAGAAGAACAAGGGAATGAGGATGGTAAGAGAGATGTCACCAATGGTGTCATAGAGTTCAAAGATGTCTGGTTTACCTACGATAATAAGCGTTGGATTCTTCAGAATGTTAACTTACATTTCAAACCAGGAGAACTTGTCGCAATAGTTGGAGAAACAGGTGCAGGTAAGACCACTATAATGAATTTAATAAATGGTATGTACAGGGCACAAAAGGGAAAAATACTTATAGACGGCGTTCCAATAAATGAGTATAATATTCACCAACTAAGAAAACAGGTTTCCGCTGTTCCACAAGATGTTGTTCTATTCAGTGGCACATTACTTGACAATATAAGGTTATTCCATGATGAAATACCTGAAGACAAAGTCTACAAAGCATTAGAGAAGGTTGAAGCACTTGAAATAATTCAAAGATTACCGAAAGGAATTTATACAGAAATAGTCGAACGAGGTAAAGGTATCTCTGCTGGTGAAAGGCAGTTAATTGCTCTTGCAAGATCAATTTTATTTGGGGCAAAGGTGTTTATCCTCGACGAGGCGACGAGTAATATAGACGTTGAAACTGAACATAGAATTCAGAAAGCAGTTAGGGAGTTGTCTAAAGATAACACAGTGATAATGATAGCCCACAGACTCTCTACTGTCGTAAATGCCGATAGGATTGTAGTTGTAGCTGATGGAAGAATAGCCGAAGAGGGCAAACATTTAGAACTACTTAAACGAAAAGGTGCATATTACAAACTTTACGAAATACAATTTGCTAAAGAGGAGATTGCCTGAAAATGATCCTGAGAGCTTCTTACTGGACGTGGAAAATCTTGAATAACGAATCTATACCAGATGAAATGCCAACTGCGTATTTAATGCTCGATGGAGAGTGTTTATACAACTGTTCTTATTGTACACATTCCAGAGATTCAAAAGCCGATAACTCTTACCTTTCAAGGGTAATTTGGAAAGTAATAGAACTCAATCAACTAAGAAGTATTTCTCAGAGATTTAAACGTGTTTGTATACAGACAGTTAATTATAAAGGATACCTGCAAGATATCCTTGAGCTTGTAGGGTATCTTAAATTGTCATCATTAAGGCTATCGGAAGAGTTTCTTATTTCTGTTTCGACGCGTGTGAAAAATCATGAAGAGGTAGATTTATTAATGAAATCTGGAATAAACGACCTCGGTATACCTATTGATGTTGCTTCAAAAGAACTTCACCATAAATTAAGGTCCTGGCCATTTGATTATACACTTTCATTGATTGAATATGGAGCGAAAACATACCCTGGCAGGATAACAACACATATAATTGTTGGTCTTGGTGAAAGTGATAGAGAGCTTTATACACTTTTTTTAAAAATGAAAGAACTGAACGTAAAAGTTGCACTTTTTGCATTTACACCCGTGAAAGGTACAAAACTTGAAAATCACATTCCTCCATCGCTTGAAAGATACAGAAAAATACAGCTCCTTCGATATCTAATGTTCGAAATAGGATATATCCCGGAACTGACGTTTGACGACAGCGATAACATTTTGGAAATTACCTACAAAGGCACACCAGATATTTCAAAAGCATATATGACATCCGGATGTACACACTGCACAAGACCTTATTACAACGATAATCCACGAAAGAAAGAATTATACAACTACCACAAGTAGCTACACAATTACCTGAGCGAGGCGTTACTAAATGACTATCGATACTTTGTACGAACTACTTCAAAGATATGCATTGAGTTACGGATTGATACTTGCGCGTTTAAGCGGAATGATGGTTATAGCACCAATGTTTGCTGGTTTTTCTCTTCCAGTAGAGATAATGGTTATACTTCTTATAGCTCTTGGATATGTGACTCTTCCTGCAGTAGCGATTTCAATACCGATAACACAATCTATAGCTACCATTGTCGGTTCAGGACTGTACAACTTCTTCATAGGGTTTATAATAGGTCTAATGGCTTACACCTTAGTAAGCTCAGTTTATGTGGGAAGTGAAATATTCGGTATCCAGTCAGGTTTTAATGTAAGTGGTTCACTCGACCCAACAATGGAAGAATCACCATTAACAAGCGAAATGATGTACTTACTTGCAGTATACATATTCGTATCTCTCAAGGGACATATAATAATCTATGAGGCGATACTGAGGTCTTTTCAAAAATATCCACTACTGATTTCTGACATTTCGTTCAAAGAGATTAATAGCGTTTACTACAGGCTCTTCATAGATTCATTCTTATTCTCTCTTCAAATAGCTCTGCCAATTATCGGTCTCATGTTCTTAATAAATGTGCTTTTTGGGATCCTCTCGAGACTTGTACCTCAGATGAACGTATTCATGGTTGCTATGCCAGCTTCTACATTAATAATGTTCTTTGTCATTGTGGGGATGATTCCTGTATGGGTAGAACTTATATCGAAGATGGTATACAAATTAGAACCATATATAAATCAACTTTTAACGAGGTAAACGAACGTTTAAGAATAAACCTCCAACTCTTTGCTGACCCAGATAAAACGGAGAAAGCAACACCTCGAAAACGACAAAAAGCCAGAGAAGAGGGTCAGGTTCCTGTTTCTCGAGAATTTATATCAGGTATTGGTTTCCTTTTTGTCTCAGCTCTTTTCTTATTTATAGGTAAAGGACTTCTTTACTCTCTCGTTGATGGAACTGCCGCGATCTTTGAAATTTCAGACAATGATATAAGAACTTTCGAAGATTTTTTAATATATGGTGTAAAACCTTTTATGCCAACTTTTACTTCACTCTCCATTCTTGTCTTGTCAGCAGCAACATTCTCCCTTGTCATTGGGCTTCTTCAAACACGATTCCTCTTTACTCTTAAAACTCTAAAATTTGATCTGGGCAAATTAAATCCAATTAGCGGGCTGAAGAGGATGTTTTCATTGAGGTCTCTTTTTGAATTAGTAAAAGCAATTGCAAAGTTGCTTATCGTTGGATTTGTTGGTTACAGTGTTATAAAGGGTAACTTTGCAAAAATCATCTTGTCTGTTGATACCGAGCTTATTAATGGAACACTACTAATATGGAGTACGTTTACCGAACTTATAATAAAGTGCTCAATTGCACTGATAATCGTTTCGATAGCAGATTATTACTACTCAAGGTACGAATATGAGCAAAGTATCAAAATGACAAAGCAAGAAGTAAAGGAAGAATTCAAAGAAATCGAAGGGAACCCAGAGATTAAACGTAGACAGAGGCAGATAATGATGCAATATGCAATGCACAGAATGATGCAAGAAGTCCCACAAGCAAGCGTAGTTATAACTAACCCTACACACTTTGCCTGTGCTTTAAGATATGATTCGGAAAAGGACTTTGCTCCCGTTTTAGTGGCCAAGGGAGCTGATAAAGTAGCTCTGAGAATTATCGAAATAGCAAGAGAAAACGACGTACCTATTGTTAGAAATCAAAAACTCGCACGCGAGATCTATTTTAATACTGAAATCGGCGAAACGATACCAGAAAGATTGTACAAAGCCGTTGCTGAGGTTCTTGCGTATGTGTTCACTCTTCGAGAAAAGAGGGAAACTCTCAAATAACACAACTATGTTAACATAATTTTAAATCACACATTTATGATAGAATATAATCAGTTTGACCGATGAAAATTCATGTTTTTTTCCTTAGAATTCAAGGGGGGAAAGGTCTGAAAGTTTATTACGATCCAAATTTCGTTTTCTCAGAGCTAATTGATTACTATGCTCCAACGATAATAGAATTGAATGGTGAGAGGTACATCGACCTCCACTCGCTTAACATCGTAAATTTTCTTGGTTTAGAACCAAGTAAAAAGTACCAAGAAGAAATAGATGGATGGCTTTTTAATGTCAACGAGTACATTGGTGAGTTTTACTTAGATACAAATAATATGCTTGCTTATACCGAATCAAATTTTGAAAAACTCAAAATCTCGAACACATTGTCTATTGAACAATTAAAATACTCAGAATTATATAACAAACTATTTTTTAAGGTGGAAAACTCGCTGAATGGACTTGAATGCGTCGTATCTATGGGGAACGATTATCTTTTAGGACATATTGACGTATTCGCGAACAAGCAATTTGAATTCATATTGGAACTCTACGTGGCTTTGCACATAAAGAATGTAATTTCTAAGTTTAACGTAAAAACATCATTTAATCATCCGTTTATTTTCAGAATAGATCTCAGTGACACATCGTATGATAACACCTATCATGTAATAGAAGAAATAAGAAAAATAAATGTAGAAATCTCCGAAAAGATTCCAAAACTCTTTGCTACATTTCAAGTAGAATCTTCTAACATTGATAGACTGATGAAAAATGTCCATCTATCTGACTTTTTAAGAACGCTCTATAACTACGAAGATTTGAACGCTTTGATAGAAGATTTGGAAAGTTTAATAGACATACTTTCGAAATTTGAAAAATTTGGTTAGGCAATGTGCTTAAATTACACTGAAAGCTATTAGAAATTGTCCGGTGAAGTACGTTGAAAGTATTATAAAATCTCTATTTGGAATTTTCTTTACATATTTATCGTATGAAAGAAACATATCTGAAATGAAGAACAAAACTGCACCTGGAAAAGCTGAAGAACCTGTTGAAGCAGAGAATACAACCATAAGGCTTATAACAATAACATATCCCAAAACTGGTATTTTCTGTTTTCCAAGAGACTTTCTAATAAATGTAAAGTACACAAATCCTAAGGTAAGCATGGCAAGTAAAAAACTCCATGATGGTTTAGCCCCCATACTATAGAAACCAAAAATGTAGAAAATATGTCCTAAGAAAAATGAGAACATTCCAAGGATAAAAGACTTCTCCCATTCCAACAAAAGATCGCCAATTGCTCCAGCACACAGACCAAATGCAATCATTAAAATGGATAGTTCACTTAATTGATTTAATTTCAAATATGTAAGTACGGCAAGAAAAATCGAAAATGTTGTCAAAAACTTGGTAGCTATTGAAATCTTTGGTAGTTTATTTAAAATTTTCAGACCGATTGTCGCTACTCCAAATAAGCATGCAACTCCAAAAAGGAAAATATACATACTTCATCACCCATCTTTACAATAATAGTTCCTAAGGTAAAACCAAACCAGGGGTATTTTTCCCCTGGTTTGTTCTTAAAATATCTATTTATGATGCTTTCTGCATCAATTTTAAATACTCAAAGTAAGGAATATAATACTTCAAAACTTCTCCACCTTTTACCTCTTCGATATTGTTCCACCTCTTCAAATCATCGATAGGGACACTGAGTTTTGCAGAAATAGACTCGAGAGTTTCACCAGATTGTACGTTGTATTCCATTTCAACAAAAGTACCCCAATTGTTATCAAGTGTCGATTCGATTTCCTTCTTTTCAAGCACGTAATTTGACATCAATTCAGCCATTTCTATTAAAACTTCGCGAACAACAGGCTTGTCTTTAAACATGTCGTAGCCACCGCCACCACCAGCTCGATAGTTATTGAGCACGACTTCGTATTCAGCATCCATATCAAGAGGTTTACCTTCAAACATTAAATCGACAATTCTATCTCCTTTTGGTCTATTTAGAACTATCTTATACGATATTCCTTCCCACATATCGTAGTTATATCTCTGAACTTTTGGCTCTATCCAAGACTTATTCTCCTTTGCTTCCCCATTTTCAAAAACAAAGTAATCTGCACTTCTTTCCAACGCATCTTTGATATCCTTACCTTTAACTTTTATTACCTTCAATGTATTAGGATATATGTAAACAGCGTTTATATCTCTAAGCGTCACTTGTCCAGATTTCCAACCTCTCACATCATTTGTAAAGAGTGCTGTTGAAGAAATCTTTGCACCTGTATAGTACATTTGAACCTTGTTAACAAATTCAATAAGTGGGTTATCCCAAAGTCTTGCGACAAATGGGTCAGCCACCCAAAAATCACCTTTTGCCGTTCCGACTGGTTTGTCAAGCCATTCTTGAGTTTTGTCCTCATAGGTCTTAACTAAATTAAGCACTTCCTCATCTGCTGGATATTTTGACGCATCTATCAATTCTGGAATGGCTTCCTTGACAACCCATTTTCCATCTTCGGTCTGTTCAAGTTTGACGGTTACCTTTCCTACCATCTTGCCCCAATTTGAAGGTTGAGTCACTGCAACTTTCCCAATTCTTGTTGCTATTGCTCTGTGTTGGTGACCAGTCAAGAGCACATCTATACCTGGAACTTGAGTAGCAATTTCATATCCTTGGTTCTCTCCAACGAGTGGTTCTGTCGGATTGCCAGTTTCAGGATCCTTTTCCAAACCACCGTGATAACTTACAATTATAACATCGGCGATTTCTCTTAAAGCCTCAACGTAGTCTTTCGCTATTTGTACTGGGTCTTTAAATTTAAGCCCTGATATATTTCTTGGGTCTTCCCAATTAGGTATGTACTTTGTAGTTAACCCAAGAATGCATACTGAGATACCATTAACATCAACAATTGTATATGGCATGAAATATGGTGAATCTTGTTCGTCAACGATATTTGCACTCAAAAATGGAAACTCAGCTTCACCAATGACTTTATTAAGAACATCCATACCGTAATTGAATTCGTGATTACCCAGTGTGCTTGCAGCAAATCTTAGATGGTTCATCACAAGAACCATAGGATTCGGTTCACTTGTGTCAAACCTTGCACTGTAATAAGCCATAGGACTCCCTTGTATTAAATCACCCGTATCGATAACTATAACATTTTCTTCACCGTACTTTGCCCGTTGCTCTTTAATCACAGACGCGACTTTTGCCAATCCATAGTTTGCTGGCTTTTTTGTTGCGTAGTCAACAGGATAAATATAACCGTGTAAATCGCTCGTCTGGAGTATAACTATCTCTCGAGTCTCAGCAAAGAGTACCGCAACAATCAAAAGCACAAATAAACTTGTTAAAAACCTTCTAATCCCCTTCATACCTACGCCTCCCTTTTGTTTTAAGATGCGGGTGTTACCGAGTTACCATTTTATTACTTGCCCATATTATCCTTAATAATTTCTAAAGCTTTGGTATACATGTAATCACTCTTACCTCTAAGATAATCTATACGATGTTGTGTACTTATTTCAATCTTGTAGTCTGGTTCAAGTATTTTGTCAAATATCCCTTCTTCGCTTATAACAGCTGAAGGAAACGTCATTACTAAACTTGATTTATCGTCATATCTTGAATTGAGCTCTGTTGTATGGTTTATCTTCATCAACGTCGGTTCACCAATTGTGTGAGCATTGTAAAGCTTTTTGAATGTATAAACAAAATCTAATGCTGCATTTGATGTATATCTATCAAACAAGACCCAAATATCAGCCTTCACAATTGGTTCTCGTGGTTCAAAAACATGTTCGAATCTAATTTTGAGAAGTTTATCAGTTGTCTTGGTAAAATCAACACCGTATTTTTCAAGCACATTCATATTGTAAGCGGTGTTAATAATCGATATATACCTTTCAACAGAGATTTTCTTATCTATAAAATGTTCGAAGAACTCTTTAAAGATGTTAAAATCTTTACTTGCAACCCCACGTAAGTCCACAAGTACATACTTCAAATCCCGATTTTGAACGATGGTATTAACAAGAAATTCCCTATAACTATTGTAGGTTGTGCCTGAAAGGGAAAATGTTCCAAACTTGAATACACCTATATCGCCTTCTCTTACAAAATCAAATGGATATCTATTACGTAAGGCTGGATACTGCGAACTTTCACGTGGGTAACTCATTGCTGTAAGTGTTTTAACTGTAACATTCTTTTCTTCACCTGCTGATGTCTTTATGGTTATATTATAATCCTTCTGACGATAAAAGATGCCAACAGAATGTTTTTTCTTATCCAAAATCTCAGGTATTAGTTGAAACAACTGCCCAAGCTGTTGCTCACGGACATGAAGATTCTCACCGCAAGTATACGGTAGGAGAGCTTTTATGAGTTCAAAGACCGGGCGCTCATTAACCTTGAGAAGCTCGTCACCGGCTTTGATACTTTCAACAGCGCTTCCGGTAATTATTGCCCTACCATCTATAACGGTAACCGTGAATGGTAAAACACTATACACTGGCTCAACTGGGGTTAGAAATCTGAGATTTTGGTCCTTAACGATGCAAGCCAACGGTTGAACTACTTTGAAAACCTCTATTGGTAAAAGCTTCCTTTTTAAACTATATCGCACCTTTTCATATTCATCTTTAATTTCCTGTGCAACTTTTAACCTTTTATCATATGGATAAACATTCTCAACTACGCGTATAACATCTTGGATCAAATTCTCAATATCTTGAACTGAAACTAAACGATTCTGGTACTTGTAAAATTCTATAATCCACGAAAGAAGAAAAGTTATAACAATCCCACTAATAATAAAAATAAGAATCAAACGTGCACTTGTTCTCAACACCAATCCCCCCATTACTGAGCTATATAATTCTCTTAACATACGATTATATCACTCGCCTTTTGCCATTCAAACTCCAATCTCGGCAAGAAGTTGCCAAGTTTTTTTGAATTAATACAGAGTATCCTGACAATTTCAACTTATGCCATTCTTAACGCTCAAATACCGAAAGCTTTGGTTAGCATACTTGAACTTGTAATTAATTAATGACTCATATCGTTCTTCTATACGAATCTTCACGTGATATTATTCACAATTATACTTAACAAAAATTATGTAGGTGATATAATAGTATTAGTGCCGTGAATATTTTCACAAAAAGATATCTGGTGTTCAATGTCAAAGATGAATAGAAATCAGAAACACGACAAGATTGGAGGTATCTTAATGGAATTTTTGCTTACAAAAGAGCAGCTTCTTGCAAGAGAATTGTTCAGAGAATTTGCGGAAAGGGAAGTCAAACCACTCGCACAGAAGGTCGATGAAGAAGAATATTTTCCACAGGAAACAGTTAGGAAGATGGCTGAAATAGGAATGATGGGGATACCATTTCCAAAAGACCTTGGTGGTGCTGGAGGAGACTACGTTACATACACGATGGCAGTTGAAGAACTTGCCAAGTACTGTGCAACAACAGCCATTATTCTCTCTGCCCACACATCTTTGTGTTGTTACCCAATATATATGTGGGGTACAGAATATCAGAAGGAAAAGTATCTAAAACCTTTGGTAAAAGGCGAGTGGCTCGGGGCATTCGCATTAACTGAACCAAATGCTGGAAGCGATGCTGGTAATCAACAGACAACAGCAAAATTTGTAGATGATTACTATATTTTGAATGGCTCCAAGATATTCATTACAAACGGTGGAAAAGCTGACGTATTTATAGTATTTGCAATGACTGATAAATCCAAAGGTACAAAAGGTATAAGTGCTTTTATCGTTGAGAAAGGTTTTGAAGGATTTAGGATCGGAAAACCTGAAAATAAACTTGGAATAAGAGGCTCATCAACAACTGAATTAATCTTTGAGGATTGTAAAGTGCCGAAAGAGAATTTGCTTGGGGCTGAAGGTATGGGATTCAAAATTGCACTTCAAACACTTGATGGTGGAAGAATAGGAGTTGCTGCACAAGCTCTCGGTATTGCTGAAGGTGCAATTGCTGAAGTACTCAAATATGTTAAAGAGAGAAAGCAATTCTCTAAACCAATAGGCTCTTTCCAAGGAATTCAGTGGTACATTGCTGATATGATAACAAAAACCGAAGCTGCCAAATTACTTGTTTATAATGCGGCAATGAAGAAGGACAAGGGAATACTGACAAGTGCAGATGCAGCAATGGCAAAGAAATATGCATCAGACGTTGCAATGGAAGTTACAACTCAAGCAGTGCAGATATTTGGAGGTTATGGCTATACTAAGGACTATCCCGTTGAGAGAATGATGAGGGATGCGAAGATAACCCAGATATACGAAGGAACAAATGAAGTTCAAAAGATGGTAATTGCAGCACAGTATATAAAGTGAGGTGAGAGATATGCGAATATTGGTCTTTGCCAAACAAGTTCCCGATACAACAGAAGTTAAAGTTGACCCGGTAAAAGGCACACTTATTAGGGATGGAGTTAAATCAATAATGAATCCGGAAGATAAGAACGCACTTGAAGCTGCACTCCAGCTTAAAGATAAATTTGGTGCCAAAGTCACAGTAATTACAATGGGACCTCCAACAGCAGAAGCAATTCTCAGAGAAAGTTACGCAATGGGGGCTGATGAAGCGGTTTTGATTACTGATCCATTGTATGCCGGAGCCGATACATGGGTCACAAGTATGATACTGGCACGCACTGCTCAGATTATAGGATTTGATCTCATACTTACCGGCAGACAAGCAATTGATGGTGATACCGCTCAAGTGGGAATTGAAATTGCAGAACATATCGGAATACCAGTAATAGCATATGCCACAGATATAACTCTGAAAGATGATACGGTTGTTGTAACTCGCGAACTCGATAACACTTATGAGGTAATTTCGACAAAGTTACCATGTCTGATAACATGTACAAAAGATTTGAATAAGCCAAGATACATGAGAATTAGTAATATTTTCGGCTGTTTTGATAAACCAATTACCATATTAAATAACTCGATCCTAAAATTCGATAAAAACGAAGTTGGACTTGTTGGTTCACCTACAAAAGTAAAGAAGACCTTCACTAAGGGACCGAAGGTACAAGGAACAATATTTAACGGTACACCAGAAGAAGGAGTGGAAGTGATTTTATCTAAATTAAAATCAGAAAAGATTATCAACGCATAGATAGTCCACAAAAAGAAGAAGCTCGAAGGGGCGTGAATTGGATGATAATGGTATACTGTGAGCAAAGAAATGGAGAAATCTTGAATGTTGGTTTTGAACTTGTAGGAAAAGCTATTGAACTTTCCAAAAACCTTGACGGTCAAGTAACAGCTGTTATCTGCGGGCACAAAATTAACCATTTAGCAGAACCACTAATACATTATGGGGCATCAAAGGTAGTAATCGTGGAACATCCACTGCTTGAGAAATACAATGTAGATGCATACACTGAATCACTCTACCAGGTTGTAAAAGCAGAAAATCCAGAAATACTCCTTTTAGGTGCAACACTTGTAGGTAGAGAGCTTGGTCCAAGACTCGCTGCAAGGCTTAAAACTGGTCTTACAGCAGACTGTACAAACCTTGAAATAGACCAAGAATCAAAGCTATTGCTAATGACAAGACCTGCATTCGGTGGCAATTTAATGGCAACAATAATATGCCCTGACAAAAGACCGCAAATGGCAACAATAAGACCTGGAGTATTTTCATTGCCTCAAAGCAATAAACATAGTAAGGGTGAAGTAATGCTTTTCACTCCAAGGCTGGATGAAGAGGATATAAGAGTCAAAGTAGAAAAGATACTCCAAAAGGTAAGAAAGCATAAAGATATAACAACTGAGAAAATACTTGTAGCTGGTGGAAGGGGTATTGGTTCGAAAGAAGAGTTTAAACTATTAGAAGAACTTGCAGAACTTCTTGGTGGAGGTATTGCTGGTTCTCGAGCGGTCGTTGATGAAGGATGGTTGCCTAAGGACTTGCAGGTCGGTCAAACCGGAAAGGTTGTTAGACCGAAACTATACATTGCTATTGGAATAAGTGGTGCAATACAACATCTTGCTGGAATGCAAGAAAGTGAATGCATCATAGCTATAAACAAAGATCCTGAAGCACCTATAATGAAAGTTGCCGATGTGGCTATTGTAGGTGATTGGAAACCAATAGTTAGAAGACTTATACAAAAACTGAAACAAACAATGAAAATTGAAGAAGAAAAAATATCATAGTCCAGACAAATTTAAAGCAGGTCCATTAGGACCTGCTTTCTTTAGGTTTACATTCATACAATTTCAACTGTCTTTCTGGAGGAAAAATAGCTATATCTTGGAACAAATACAAAATAGAATATCAGCCCAGCAAATAGAACCAAACTACCTTCAAAAATACCGAGAAATTCAGGACCAAGATATTGTATTACGGATGCCCCAAGAAGAGGTGCTATTATCCTCATCAGACTGTCTGTTGAATTGAAGATTCCAAGTGTTCCTCCAAGCTTATCCCTTTCAACAGATTTTGTAACCAATGAAGTGAGCGATGTACCAATCAATGCTGATGAAACTGAAAGTGGGGCTAATATTAGTAAGAGAGTTATTAGATTTGGTGAAAGTGAGTACAACATCAGAAGCAAGGAGGCTACAAATACGAGTGCTTTAACAGTGTCGTTCTCTGAGTATCTTCTTGTAATTTTTCCAACTAAGAAACCTTGGGTGAATACAAGAACAAGTCCAACGTAGGCAAGTACATAACTTGTCGTGGAAAGAGGAAAATTTAATTTTCTCATTGCAAAGAGTGCGAATGAAGATTCAAACATAGTAAAACCAAGAGAATAAAAGAACTTTACGAATAATAGTGCTCCAAGATGAGGTGTGCTTATTGTCTTTCTCAGTTCGTTGAATGTAAATGGGACTTTCTTTGAATCTTCTGCTGGCTTCGAATCAGGTAAGAAGAGGATTATATTTAGAAGATTAATAAAAGAAAGCCCAGCAGCAAAAAACGCCGGAACTGAAAATCCCCATCTGCTCAAAAAACCACCAAAAGCAGGTCCTAATATGAATCCCAACCCAAACGCCGCTCCTATGAGCCCTAAACTCTTAGCCCTATTCTTCTCATCTGTTAAATCTCCTATGTAGGACTGCGCAATTGTTATATTTCCACCTGTTAAACCGTCTATCAATCTTGAAAGAAATATGACGAAGATTGAGCGTGCAAATCCAAGTGTTAATAAAGACAAAAATGTTCCACCTACACTTAACAATAGTGCCTTTTTTCTTCCAACTTTATCAGAAAGTCTACCGATCAATGGAGCAGCAAATATTTGTCCAAGTGGATAAACCATGGACAAAAATCCTATCATCAAATCACTTGCACCAAATTGTTTCACATAGTATGGCAATAGAGGTATTATGAGTCCAAATCCAAGCATATCCGCCAAAACAATAAAGAACAACGTAGTTATAACTTTCCTTCCATGTCTTTCATTTATCATAATTTATCACCTCATAAGTAAATTAGCTTTACCTTAATTATAACACTTTGGTTAGAAAAGTCAATATACAAAGTATAAAATTATACTAATATCTCTTATCTTAAGTTCGTCTCTTTTTTGTGTTTTTTGCGCAAAATGGTATAATACTGAAAAAGCCAGAAAAATTGGGAGGCACTGATATGAGTATTCTTTCAATCGATTGCGGTACGCAGAGTTTGAGAGCAATAATATTCTCAGATAAAGGTGATGTTTTAGCAGGTGAAAAGGTTGACTTTGAACCCTATTATTCTCGTAATACCGGTTGGGCAGAACAATCGCCGAAGGTTTATTGGGAGAGCTTAGCCATGGCTACCATGCGTTTAAAGAAAAAAGTCCCTGAAATATTCAACAGAATAGAAGGAGTTACTTTAACAACCCAGCGTTCTACGATAGTAGTCGTTGACAAAGATGGCAAACCACTGCGTGATGCTTTCGTATGGCTTGACGAGCGTGAGGCGCAAGGAAAAGCTAATTTGTTTTTTTACGAAACATTCATATTTTGGCTCATCAACAAGCTACCAACAGCCGAAATGGCATACAGAAGAAGCAAAGCGAATTACATGAGACAGTACGAAAAGGATATCTGGGAAAAAGTACATAAGTATCTTCTTCTTTCAGGGTATCTAACTTACAAGCTTGTTGGAGAATTTGTCGATTCAACAGCTTCCCAAGTTGGCTATATCCCGTTTGACTACAAAAACAAAAAATGGATTCAAAGTCTTTTGCATTACAAATGGAGACTTTTTGGTGTAGATAAAGATAAACTTCCACGACTCGTTGAACCGACTGAAGTCCTTGGTTACATAACCAAATCCGCAGCACAGTTTACCGGCATTAAAGAAGGGATACCATTGATCGCAACTGGTGCCGATAAGCAATGTGAGACGCTTGGAATTGGTTGTTTCTCACCAAATGTCGGAAGTATTAGTCTTGGAACTACTGCAACAATCCAAACAACGACGAGAAAATACGTTGAAGTCATTCCATTTATTCCACCTTACCCATCAATCATTCCAGATGCTTATAATCCAGAAGTTGGAGTAGCAAGAGGCTTTTGGTTGGTTACATGGTTCAAGAACGAATTTGCACAGAGTGAAATTCGAGAGGCAGAAGCGCTAAATACATTTCCAGAAGCAATTCTTGACAAATACCTTCAAAAAATACCAGATGGCAGCGATGGGTTAATAATTCAACCAACTTGGACAGCAGGACCAGAAAGACCGTTTTCAAGAGGTGCTGTAATTGGATTTTCAGATAGACATACAAGAATGCATCTTTACAAAGCTATTATCGAAGGTGTAAACTATGCACTATTTGAGGGTAAAAAGGCAATAGAAAGAAAAACTAAAGTTAAAATGGAAACGATAGGTCTTTCAGGTGGAGGGGCAAAGAGTGACGAAGTCTGTCAGATAACGACTAATATTATGGGAGTGCCAACTTACAGGGTACAGACAAATGAAACTTCGGCACTTGGAGCAGCTATCGCTGGCTATGTGGGACTTGGTAGATATAAATCTTTCGATGAGGCAGTCAAAAACATGGTACAAACAGGAAGAATTTTTTATCCAGATATGAAAAAACACGAGATGTATGTTCGTTATTTTGACAGGGTATACAAGAGAATCTGGAAGAAGACAGCAAAACTATACAAAGAACTTGGAGAACTTACTTCTAACTATAGAGTGAAAGAATAATTATATTTAATTTGTAAAGTGCACCGTAATTAGATATTTTATCGTTTTTTTAGTCTTTATCCTTCAAATTATCTTGACACGATAGCTCGAATTTTTGTATAATACTTTCATCCATTTCACATTCTACGGATGGGAGGGGTTGTATTTATGAAAAGATTTGTCCTTTTTGCACTGGTGCTCTCGCTTTTGTTAATAGTTTTCAGCTGTACCAACAAACCAAGTTTTGAACCCAGGGGTCAAGGTGATTTCCAAGTTTCCAACAAGTTGGGAGTTTCAGGAACGGAAGAAGATTTTGTACCGGGTGAGTATGTAGTACAGTTCGAACCAAGAGAAGATGCAGTAAAGGCATTGTCAAGTGTTGGTGCAGAAGTTGTGAGAACGTATTCTTTTGAGGATGTTCAGATTGTTACCGTAAGAACGGAAAGACCTGAGCTATTAAACAACCTGAGTGGTGTCAAATCAGTTGATAAAAACTACATCTACCGTGCATTAGCAACACCTAACGATACGTATTATGGTTATCAGTGGCATTACAAAAATATAAAACTTCCTCAGGCATGGGATATTCTTAAGTCAGCCAATGTGGTTGTAGCAGTTATTGATACTGGTGTTAGCTTTACACATCCAGACCTCCAAGGAATTTTTGTTACAGGTAAAGACTTCGTTGATGGCGATAACAATCCAACGGACCCAGCACAAGATGTTAGCCATGGGACGCACGTTATTGGAACAATAGCAGCACTCACGAACAACGGACTTGGTGTTGCCGGTGTGAACTGGGGCGGATATGGTATAAAGATAATGCCAATTAGAGTTCTCGGAGCGGACGGTTCTGGAACACTTGATAACGTTGCAGCCGGAATTAGATGGGCTGTTGATAATGGAGCAAAGATAGTTAGTATGAGCCTTGGTGGTAGTGGTGCTCAGGTTCTTATGGATGCTGTAAAATATGCATACAACAGAAATGTTACCTTAGTTTGTGCAGCTGGAAATGAAAATAGGTCATCACTTTCTTATCCAGCAGCTTATGTTGAAACTATTGCAGTTGGTGCAACAAGGTATGACAACAAACGCGCTCCATATTCCAACTACAATTACACAAGATATTATGATCCATACAAGAAAGCTTATGTATATCACTACCTTGATGTTGCTGCACCCGGCGGAGATACAAGTGTCGACCAGAATGGCGATGGATATGCTGACGGGGTTCTTAGCACAACATGGACACCAACAAACGGAGACACTTACATGTTCCTCCAGGGTACATCCATGGCAACACCACACGTATCAGCAGTTGCAGCTATGCTTTACGCAAAAGGATACACAACACCTGAAGCTATCCGAAGCAGACTTATTAAAACGGCTTACAAGATTCCTGGGTACACATACAATTCGACAGGGTGGAATAAATACGTTGGATACGGTTTAATCGATGCTTACAAAGCGCTGACATATTAATACTCAGAGAATAGTCAAAAAAAGAGAGAGGGGTTCTACCTCTCTCTTTTTTTTTTCACACGACTGAGTCTGTCTTTATTCTCCTTGCTTTCCTTCTTGCTGTTTTATCTGTTTCATCCTCTTAAATTCTTCATGTTCTTGCTTTAGTTCATTGATTAGGTCTTCCACTCTCCAAGTCAAGCTTGTTGGAGTGGTACTTGCGAATATCAAGTCTTCGCCTTGAAAGTTTTCCTTAAGTAATTTCATCACCTTGAGAATCTCAGGTTTATCAAATCCATGTAATATAACTACCTTCTGTTCTTTTCTCTCCATGATACATCTCCTTTCTAAGCTGCCAATTTTCTGTTGAACAATATTATGAATTGTACCAAGTCTAATTGTATATTTAAGTTTACAAATTGTCAATAATTGTATGATATAATAAACTTACAAAACAATATGAAGAGTCAGCACTCAGGAGTCAACTATGTAAAATTAAATTTTGAGTAGAAGACGAAAATGTATGCTCAATATTGAATTTCTCTCGCTTTTTCATCATAGTAAATATCGTCCTTAGCAATTTGTGTGCTACGCTCATCATCGCTTTTTTGTATACTAACCCTTGCGAGCGTTTTCTTTGAAAATATGCTTTAAAATATTCGTTGTGTCTCACTACATTCACACTCATCAGCCAAATTATTCGTCTCAGGTGGGCATTGCCCCTTTTGGATATGCGGCTTTCTCCTTTGTGTTTGCCTGATTCATCTACGCTTGGGTCAAGCCCACAATAGGCAATTAGTTTTTTGTAAGTGCTAAATCTTGAAATATCGCCAACTTCGGCAAGAAAATACAGTGCGCTATTTTCACCAATTCCGTCAATGGACGTGAGTATTTCAACATATTGATTAAGCGAAGCACATTTGCAATATTCTTTGAGCATCTCATCAAACTCATTAAGTTGCTCTTGTAAAAATCGAAGTTCTTTGATAGTTTGAATAAGAATCTTCTCTTTCACTGGCCAATACTGAGCGATGGAGTCGTTAGCAAGCTCTTTAAGAGTTTCTGGAGTAAGTTTTAACTTTCTACCGGTTGTTTTTGAAAAGAAAACACGTAAAGAATCAATGGAGGCTTTTTGGATAGCTTTAGCAGAAGGGAAAGAAGAAAGCAAATTCAAGATAGCATCATTGTAGATGTTGGTTACTTTTTCAAGTTCAGGGAAGAGGAGAGAAAGAAGCTTTTCGATGTCGTTTTTGACTCTTGAGATTTGATGAGTGATGCTTTCCTTTTTCCTTACAATATCACGAAAATCTGAGTTGAGGAAAGAAGAAGTAGGAAGAATGTGATGGGTATAGAAGATGGTAAGAGCAATAGAGCGAGCATCGATTTTGTCAGTTTTAGTTTTCCTAAGCCCAACGGGAAGAGATTTATTAACAAGCAAAGGATTGAGCACGACACAAGAGAAATCATTGAGAGAGAGGAAAGAAAGAAGGTTAAGATGGTAACAGCCAGTAGACTCCATAGCGATAAGGACAGAAGACTTAGGGAAAACGGAGAGCTTTTGAACAAAGGAGGAAAACCCTTGTTTGGACATATCGAAAGCAGATTCGAAGATGATAGAATTAGGATTTTGGATAGCACAGGCGTTGAACTTATCCTTGGAGATGTCAATACCGACAAAGATGGAGAAGTTTTGAGACATACTAAAACCTCCTTTAGATTGATTAGGTTAAAAGGCGAGGGCAGGGGCCTGCTGAACCAAACCTCCAGTGTGACGAGGGTTAAAAACCCAACCAACTTATCATGGTTAAAGGCAGGCGACAGACTCCTGTAATGGCTTGAAAGCCAAGGGATTGTAAGTCGTCCTGCCCTGCCTATTTTTTGACTAAAATATTTATACCATACTTTTACGTAGGAGGGATATATCATGGCTAAGCAAAAGATGAAGACAAGCAAGACTGCAGCCAAAAGATTCAAAGTAACGAAAAACGGTAAAATAATGCGCAGGCACGCAAATGCATGGCACAAATGTGGTGACAAGAGAAGGTCCACAATGCGTGCTCTCAGGCTTGAAGACGTTGTTGCAGATTCCGACAAACCAAGAATTCTTAGGCTTCTCGGACAAAAATAATCGTAGGGAGGAATAGACGATGCGAGTTAAAAATGCATTGAACGCTAAGAAAAAAAGAAAAAAGGTTCTGAAGTTTGCTAAAGGTTTCAGAGGTGCTCTTGGTAGAAGGTATACACTTGCAAAACAATCCTATTACAGAGCTTTAAAATTTGCATTTGATGGTAGAAGGAACAAGAAGGGTAATTTCAGAAAGCTGTGGATAACAAGGATCAACATAGCTGCACGCAACGAAGGTCTCAAGTATAACGAACTCATTCACGGCTTAAAACTTGCAAATGTTACAATTAATAGGAAGATGCTCGCAGAGCTTGCAGTTAATGACCCGGAGAGCTTCAAGGAATATGTAAAGGTAGCAAAGACAGCACTCGGCAAATAATTGATAATGATTCTCAAAATCAAGGGGCAATAGCCCCTTGATTTTTCTATACCAGAGGAATAACTAAAAAAAGGGAGATGTTATATTGACAGAACAAGTTGCTGACAAGATGATAAGAAGAGTAGGTCTGATAGCTGTTTTTACAAACATCGCACTTGCCTTGGTGAAAGTAACAGTAGGAATTCTCTTCAAAAGTATGGCTGTTCTTGCAGATGGTATAGATACTTCAACTGATATACTCACGTCCTCAACAATGCTTGTAGCATCCTTAATATCACGAAAACCACCAGACAGAGAACATCCTTACGGTCATCACAAAGCAGAGAATATCGGAGCTAAGATAATATCGTTTGTCATATTCTATGCAGGAATTAGCTTGCTTATTGAGAGTGCAAAGAGGCTAATCAGCGGAGAATATGAAGTGCTTTCTGGATTCTTGCCATTTCTTGCAGCAATATTGTCGGTTGCTGGAAAAACATTTTTGTTCCTAATAGAGTATTCCGCTGGTAAGAAGTATGGTAGCAAGTCTATGGTAGCAGAAGCAAAGAATATGAGAAATGACATCCTAATGTCCAGCTTTGTTTTTCTTGGTGTCGCTTTGAACAAAATTGGGCTATCTTGGATGGATCCTTTGGTCGGATTAGTAATGTCTGGTATAATATTAAAGGTAGCTTGGGATGTTTTTGAAGAAAATACTCATGATCTAATGGATGGATTAAAAGAAGATGAAATGTGGATATATGAAAGAGTCTTCGAATCTTGCAAAGCGTGCGGTGCGCTTAATCCACATAAGGTAAGAATTCGCAAAGTCGGTGGAAAATACGACATTGATATGGATATAGAAGTCAATGGTAGTATGAGTGTTCACGAAGCTCATGAAATTACCAAATGCATAAAGCAATATCTGTGTCAGACAAATCAAATTTATGATGTAGTCGTACACGTTGAGCCGGAGGAAAACGATGAAAAAGAACCTTTTGGCATTTCACAGAAAGAATGATCCTGAGATACTTCTTCCAATTTTCATACTATGCCTTATTGCATTGAGTACTCTTACTTTTCCTATCACACTCGACAATATTCTTGAAAAGGCAAAGATAGATCCAGACTTTGCCTGGGATATGTATCTGTCGTACATTTCGCAACTGAGCCCTACAATATCGAAAGCTGAGAGTGAGAAGATAGAAAAGATTGGTAGGATATTGAATGCAAAGCGAAAATTGAAAGAGTACGACTTTGCATTAACAGAAAGTATCCCAAAATTAATTGCGTTCTTGAAATCTTCAAAACTGAGTCAGAAAACTAAATTTTACATTTTAGAGATATTTGGTGAAGATAACCTGATTGCATACCTCGATGAAAACCTCAGCAAAGACATAAATACCCTTTTGCTTTTGGACATTATTTCAATCGATACGATTAATGGAAGGTATTATAGCAGAGTTCTTGATTTGATATCAAAAGATGAGAATAAAAGAAATGAGTTTTTCGAGGTTGTCTTAAAAAGGATTGATAATAGTAGTGAATTAACAAAAAGGTTACTTGATGAACTTTATTCCAAGTATTCAGAATCTCCGAAGGAATACAAGGAGTACAGAGAAGAGATTATAACACTTTACAACGAATTTAGGGCGCATAATTATAAACATACCAAATTTGAGAATATTATAGCAAAACAAAACTCTTGGTATCGGAAAGTTCTCTCGTTCTTATCGGACATTTTCAATTCTTTGAGTCCATTATTTTTGGAGTTAAACTTTCTCATTATGTTACTTTTAATAATCGCGGTTACTATACTCTTTTCCATGCCCATAGTAAGGTACAAGATACTTTACGCTCTCGGATTAAAGAAGCAAGCAGCAAGTACGTACAGGCGAATAGTTGACAAAGATCCACTTAACGAAGAGAAACGACTTATCTTGGCGCAACTCTACGAAGAAGCTGGGATGTACGAAGAGGCTATGAACGAATACAACTTCCTTAAACGCATAAAAATCGAGTAGATTCTACTAAAAACCATTACAGTTTAAGAATAAGTTTAAGAATAACAGTTCCCGTGTACGTCAGCTTGGTGTACGGGAACTTTTTTTGTGATATAATTGGTATGTGACAAAAACTAAATAAATATGTGAAAGGAGAGAAATTACTTGTATGAGCAGGCAATTTGTCCAACTGTCAAAACCACAGATTAACGATAGCGATATAAACGCTGTTCTTGATGTTCTAAAATCTGGAAGGCTAAGTATAGGTCCTTACACGGAAATGTTTGAAAAATCCGTAGCAAATTATACAGGTAGTAAGTTTGCAGCCGCTGTTTCAAGCGGAACAAGTGCTTTACACCTCATCTTGAAAGGTCTTAATTTTGGGAAGACCGACCTTTTGATAGTTCCGTCATTCACATTTGTAGCATCGGCAAACGTTGCACTTTACGAGGGCGGGTCTGTTGAATTCGTTGATATAGAACCTATTACAATGAATATGGACATTTCTAACTTTGAGTACGTTGCAGAAAAGAGCGTTAATAAATTCAGAAAGGTATATCTCATGGCGGTTGACGTATTTGGACATCCACTTGATTGGGATAAAGTAATTAACCTTTGTAATAAATACGGAATAACGATTATCGAAGATTCTTGTGAAGCACTTGGTAGTGAATACAAAGGTAAGAAATCTGGTACATTCGGCGTTGCAGGTGCTTTCGCTTTCTATCCAAACAAACAGATTACTACCGGTGAAGGTGGAATCGTTGTAACAGACGATGAGGCCATCTACAAAATGGCAGTCTCATTGAGAAATCAAGGTCGTGGTGAGGGACAAGGCTGGCTTTCCCATGACTATGTTGGGTATAACTATCGAATAGATGAGATATCAGCTGCACTTGGCTGGTCGCAAATGAAACGGTTAGATGAAATAATAGAAAAGAGAAACCAGGTTGCGAAAAGATATGAAGAACTTCTCGGCGATTTGCCTTTGGAAACCCCAAAGGTAATGGATTATGTTACCAAGATGTCATGGTTTGTGTACGTTGTCAAGTTACCAAAAGGTACATCAAGTAGTACTCGTGATGAGATAATTAAGTACTTAGAAAGCGAAGGTGTGCAATGTAGAAATTACTTCGCTCCTGTTCATTTACAAAAACCATACAGAGCACTTGGATGGAAAGAAGGCATGCTACCAGTTACAGAAGAGATTTCGCAAAGGACTATAGCTTTACCTTTCTTCACGGATTTAACTATAGAAGAGCAACAATATGTGGTAAACAAAATTAAAAGTGCACTCGTTAAATTTGGACTGAATAAGTGATGATTTAAAAACTCAAGGGGAGAGGGATTTATGGTTCAGACAATCTTAAACTTAATAACTGCATCACTTGGAACAACATTGTCCATGCCAGGTTATATATATGGTGGATTCATTTTTCTTTCGCTCATCCCTTTGTTCTTCGCACTCGAGAAGAAAGGTCCTTTTATCTCATCGTTATTAACATTTACATATTTTTTTCTCTTTGCGTTCCTAAATTTTCATTATCTCATAGACACTTTAACAACTGGCTTACCAGAGCTGTTTGGTCGCTTTGGTGCAGGGACAGGCTTTCTTGTTTATATACTTTTTTGCATCCTTGAAGCACTCCCCTTCATTCTATTTGGATTCATCTACGCTCTGTGGATAGAAAAGGTACGCTTTAGGATACTCGAACCGTTATTTGTTGCATCTATTTACGTTATTGCCGAATACATAAGGGGGATAGGCGATTTAGGATTCACAGGTGGACGCTTAAGCGATGCACTATACAACTTTCGAGGATTATTACAGATACTACCTTATTCAGGAACCTTAGGCTTGATTTTCATAATAGTTGTAATCAATTACGAAGGGTACAAATTACTAAAAAAGAATAAAAATAACATACTTTTCGTCTTGTCCATAGTTGCACTCATTCTCATGGTGAATGGTATATTTGAAAGTTTCCTACCGAAATCCGTTGGGGACAAGCCTGTTGTATTAGCCCAAACCAATATGCCGCAAAAGGTAAAATACACTTATGAACCCCCGAAAATTATCGAATATCTAAAAGAAAATTTTTCAAATGCGCCTGAATACCTTACGATATTTCCTGAAGGTGTCTTTCCCGGGACAGATATTCGAAACACAGATTCAGAAAAAGCCCTTCTAAATGCCTTGGGTAACAGGACATTCATCATAGGTTTTCCCACGCTCGATACTAAGGACGCATACAACAGTGCTTTAATCTATGCCAATGGGAAGCTTTTGGATAAGTACAACAAAGTGCAACTCTTCCCTTTTGTTGAGACACTACCATATAAGACCATATTTGGACGGTTAGAATTCTTAAAAGGAGTATATTACTTTACACCCGGGAAATTGAAAACCTTAGATATACCGAATTACGGGAAAGCTGGTGTTCAAATTTGCTTTGAATCGTTCTTCCCATACATATCGAGGAAACAATCTGAAAAGAGTGGTTTCATCGTTGTCATAACTAATGATGGTTGGTACAATTCAAAAATACCACTAATCCAGCACTTCTCACAATCAATATTTAGAGCGGTTGAAACGCACAGAAACGTAATCCAGGTTTCTAATACTGGAATAAGTGGTGTTGTAGATGAATACGGTAATTATACGACTATTCCAGATGGTACAAATTGGAAAACCATTTACATAAAGTCGAATGAGAAAATCACTTTTTATTCAAAGTATGGCGACTACTTAGTTATAATCTCGCTCATACTTGTAATCGTAACTGGGGTCACAGCCAGAAAGAGGAAGACTATTTTTGATTAGTCTTTAAATAATAAAAAAAGCAATACTGCAAAGTAGTTAACAATTGGGAGGTATGGAGTTTGAAAAATGTTCCAGCGAATTTGGAAGCAGAACAAGCACTTATTGGAAGTATTCTGATTGAGCCAGAAAGACTCGACAATATTGTCTCCATCGTTAGTTCAACTGACTTCTATGATCAAAAGAATAGGTACATATTCTCTGCAATTGAGCAATTGCACGATGAAGGATTACCAATAGATATAATATCCGTTTGCGACAGGTTAAAGATAATGGGACTACTCGATAAAATTGGGGGCGAACTCTACGTCGCTCAGTTAGCCGATAACGTTCCTACCGCTGCTCATGCTGAAATGTATGCTCAAATAATCAGAGATAAAGCCATTTTGAGAGAATTAATTGCTGCTGGAAGTATGATAGTTGAAAAGGCTTATAACGATTCACTTGACGTTGACGAAATCCTCGATGAAGCTGAGAGAGTGGTATTTAGAATTGCCGAATCGAAGGCGACAAAGAGCTATATAGATATCAAGAACGCACTCACAGAAGTCTTTGAGCACCTTGAGGAACTCAGGGATAAGCATTTAAAAGGTCTTACAGGATTAGTAACCGGTATACCAACAGGATTTAAGAAGCTTGATGAAATGACGTCTGGATTTCATAAGTCTGATTTGATTATAATTGCAGCCCGTCCAAGCGTCGGTAAAACAGCTTTCGCGTTGAACCTTGCTAAGAACATGGCAATGCTTGGTGAGTCTTCCGTAGGTATATTCAGTCTTGAAATGAGTAAGGAACAATTAATTCAAAGACTGTTATGTATGGAATCTCTCGTCGATTTACAAAAAGTAAGAAGAGGCTGGCTCAGTGATGAGGAATGGAAGAGACTCGTGCAAGGTGCTTCAAAACTGATGAAAGCAAGCATCATAGTTGATGATGAATCCAACCTTGAACCACGAGTCTTACGTGCAAAAGCACGAAGAATGAAAAAGGAATACAATATAGATGCGATATTCATAGATTATCTTCAATTGATGGATATCGGAGATGGTAGACGTGATAGCAGACAACAAGAGATTTCTGAAATTTCAAGGTCGCTGAAGCTCTTAGCGAGGGAGCTTGACGTATCTATAATTGCCCTTTCTCAACTTTCAAGGGCTGTTGAACAGAGAGAAGATAAAAGACCAAGACTGAGTGATCTGCGTGAATCCGGTGCAATAGAACAGGACGCTGATGTCGTTATATTCCTATACAGGGATGAGTATTACAAAAAACAGCATGTTGAACTACCACATGAAACGGAGATAATCATTGGAAAACAAAGAAACGGTCCAATAGGTACCATTACACTCATGTTCAATCCCTCTTTCACAAATTTCTTTGATCCCGACATCTTCCATTCAGAAAGTTAAGAGATATACTACAAAAGGAGTGTAAGATATGGCTAAGGCAGTTTATCCTGGTTCATTTGATCCAATCACGTACGGTCACATAGACATCGCCAAAAGAGCATCAGCACTTTTTGATGAACTTTACGTTGTTGTTATGGAAAATAAAAAGAAAAATTATACATTTACCGTCGAAGAACGCGTAGCAATGGTCAAAGAATGCCTGAAAGAAATACCGAACATTCACGTAGAAACATTCTCAGGTCTACTTGTCGAGTACACAAGTCAAAATAATATTGACGTAGTAATAAGGGGACTTAGAGCGGTAACGGACTTTGAATATGAACTTCAGATGGCACTTGCCAACAAAGAAATATGCAACGGTGTTGAAACTGTCTTCTTAATGACGGACAAAAACTATTCTTTCCTCTCGTCGAGCCTTGTTAAAGAAGTAGCTTCGTTTGGAGGAAAAATATCGCAATGGGTACCCGAGTTTGTTGAACTAATGCTTAGGCAGAAATTTGAAAAGAATCCTATTCAAAAATGAGGTGAGAAAGATGAATTCACTACACAAAGACTCTCAAAAAGAATTGATCATAAAAGTCGAAAATCTCTCAAAGGTATACGGGACGGGCAATTCAAAAGTTGTTGCTTTAGATTCTGTAAGTTTTGAAATATACAAAGGTGAAATCTTTGCTATTCTGGGTCCATCAGGTTCTGGTAAAACAACCCTCTTGAATCTCCTTGCAGGGCTTGATATACCAACAACTGGTACAATCATTGTTGATGGTCGGGAGATAACAAAAATAAACGAGGAGCAAAAGGCACAATTTAGAGCGAAGGAAATGGGGTTTATATTCCAATTCTTCAACCTTATTCCTGTCCTCAATGCAGTTGAGAATGTAGAACTTCCTCTTCTACTCAACAAAGTTCCAGTATCGCAAGCAAGGGCGAGAGCACTTGAACTTCTTGCGAAAATGAGCATTTTGCACAGAAAAGACGCATACCCACCGCAGCTCTCAGGTGGTGAACAGCAGAGGGTAGCAATCGCAAGGGCACTCTCGACAAATCCCAAGATAATATGGGCTGATGAACCAACAGGTGCCCTCGATGTCAAAAACGGTGAACAAATTAAGCAGCTAATGATAGACTTAAATAGAGAATACGGAACAACATTTGTTGTGGTAACGCATGACCAAAGCGTAGCAGGAATTGCAAATAGAATAATGCGTATGGAAAGTGGAAGAATTGCTGAAATCATAGATAACAGCAATTAGAAAAAGAAGGGGAGATTACTTAAATAACATGGTCGTTTACTTAACCGGTGACTCCGATTTGAGTAAGGAAATGTACATAAGAGATTATTTAAAAGGAAAAGACGTTGAATATATAAAACTCTTTGCAGATGATGACACAAAGATTCAGGAGTTAAAAAATGCGTCTACAAGCTTGGGACTATTTGCAAGCGGAAAAATCTACGATTTGGTCGATTTTGATGAATGGTCGAAAGCCGAGAAAAATGAATTCTTCGCACTCGACCTTTCAGCAAATTGGTTGACTGTTTTTGTTCGAACCCAGAAGGTAGGTAAGGAGGTAAGCAAGCTTGAAGGTAAGACAGACATATTAAAATTTGAAAAGCCAAATGAATGGGAAGAAGAGAAGTGGTTAAACTTTATAATAAGTGTTGCAAAAAAAATGGGGGTTATGTGCGATCATTCGATTGCACAAGCAATCTTCAAACTCACTGGACCAGATGAATACGCTCTGCTTACAGAACTGGAAAAACTCTACATCTATTCCGGTACCAATCCAAGACATTCCGATATCGAGGAGATAGTTTACAAAAGAACGATAAGTAAATTGGATGAATTATGTTTTGCAATCTCTGAGAAGAGATACACCTTAGCTCGCGAATTAGTCAAAGAAATCACTGAAGAATATGAACCGGTAGTAATCTCTTACACACTTGGAAAACATTTCATAGACCTTTTCAACATATTAGTTTACGTTCCAAGGAAGAATAACTATAATTGGACCGATATTTCAAAGACCTCAAAAGAACTTGGTATCCCATCACCAAAAGTGGCACGATTTCTTGGATTTAAATTCAAAGATTCTAAAAACACACCAATTAATCACGCTTTAATCTACGAACCAAAGGATGTAAGAAACATTATCGAATACCTTTATAAATTGGACCGACGTGTAAAACTTAGCGATGATATAAAACTCCTTATAAATACGTTGATAGCTTTTCTTGAGAACGGAATTGCAATGAATGAGGAAGATACGTTGGACTTATAACATTGCTAACGATTTCGTAATGATTCGTAATGAGTAGTGAGGTGGTAACGTGAAGAGTGGATTTGTCTCATTTGTAGGTAAGCCAAACGTTGGTAAATCTTCTATAATAAACGCTATTATGGGTAAAAAAGTTGTTATTGTCTCTGATAAGCCTCAAACAACGAGGAATAGGATAAATGTGATTTATACAGACAAAGACTCGCAAATAATCTTCGTTGATACACCTGGTATCCACAAACCACTTCACAGATTGGGAGAATACATGGTGAAAGCAGCTGTCCAGGCACTTAAGAATGTTGACTTGCTCTTATTCACAATAGATGCTAACGAAGGTTTCGAAGCCCCAGAAGAGTACATTAGTGGGTACATAAACCAATCAGGCACACCAACAATTGTAATTATAAACAAAATTGACTTAACATCCCCAGAAAAGATAGCTGTAATCGAAGAAAAGACAAGAAGAAGTGTGCAAAACGTCCTTGAAATCGTTAGAACTTCTGCTATAACTGGCGAAGGACTCGATTTGCTAATTGAAAAGATAAAAGATCACATTCCGGAAGGACCACAGTTCTATCCAGAAGATATTGTTGTTGACAGACCACTCTCATTTATCGCTTCTGAGCTAATAAGAGAGAAGATATTCCATTTTACTTACGAAGAGGTACCACATTCCGTTGCTGTTATTGTTGAAGAAGTTAAAGAGAGAGAAAACGGAGTGGTATATATAAGAGCTAACATATACGTTGAGAGGGAGAGTCAAAAAGGCATAATAATTGGTCAAAAGGGACAGATGATAAAAAAGATTGGAGAAGCAGCAAGAAAAGATATTGAATACTTCCTCGAAAGCAAAGTCTTTCTTGATCTGCACGTTAAGGTAAAAAAAGACTGGCGCAACAAAGATTTCATAATACTCAATGAAATCGGAATGAGAAACGACCTTGACTGAAGGAGCTATTTGGGTATTTGTGGTATATTAACCACGTTCAACTTCATATCAATTCTTGCAATATAGTGTTTAAACCCATACTTTTTTGAAAGCTCTAAGTATGTTTTTATCCTTTCTGCGTTCTTGACATCAAATGGATTCCCGTTGTCTATGTACTCTACCGAAAGTATGGTAATTCCAGACTTTACCAACTCGAGCAATTTACCGAGACGCTGAATGTATGATTTTGTATTTGTAACAAGTATTGAATTATTAAAGAATAAACTTTCAACGATGACGTATCGTATTTTCTTTTGCAATTCTGGAAACTCCAAAAGAATATCTTCTCCATTTACAAGCGCATACTCAAGGTTCGGAAAATCATTTGTTACTTTTTTAATGTTCTCAACCATGGCATACTTAAGATTATTCAAAGATTTTCCTGTAAGCTTTTGTAAAGTATCATTTTCATAGATGTTTATCCAATCAAGTGCAACACCATCGAATCTTGCAGATAATATTCTTTTCATGTAATCAGTAATGACTTTGTACCATTCAACATACCAAAACTTGACATAGTATTCTCCTGGCCAACTCTCAAGAGGTCCAAGGATTATAGATTTATCGATGTACTTCCAGTAAAACCTCCAATCTTCCGCTACAGCAAAGTTCATATAACAAAAGACCTTCTTACCTGCATTCTTAAGAAGCTGTATATCTTCACTCTTAAACGCACTCTTATCCGTACCGTCTTTTGAATAATCGATAACTACATTATCCACCTCTTTTAAATTTGCAGACAGTATATCTTGCACACTTGAACCATTTGTATAGAGTATCCAACCTTGAGGTACAGTAGTTGCATAAACATTAAGTACAAAGACAAATAAAGCGACTGCACACAGCAAAACCAAAATCAGATTTAATCCAAATTCGTTAGCCATAAATTTACTCCTTTTCATCACTCATTAAGTAAAATTTCTGTTATAAAAAAGAAGTCGCCAAAAGGCGACTTCGCTTTCTAAATTTTTAGTATTTAATATATGGTATCAAAGCCATTTGTCTTGCTCTTTTGATTGCATCTTTAACCATTCTCTGATGTTTTGCACAGTTACCAGTTAATCTTCTTGGAAGTATCTTTCCTTTTTCATTGAGAAAGTCCTTGAGAACCTTAGTATCTTTATAGTCTACATATTCAACATTCATTTGGCACATCTTACAAGCTTTAACTTTTCTTCTTCTCTGCCTCACTTTTGGCATATTATTCCCTCCTATTAAATATTCTCACTTGAAGAATCAAAATGGTGGTTCATCGTCACCAGGCAATTCTTCATCTACATCTGTTCCGAAAACTTCTTCGTATGGAAGGTCTTCAGGTATTTCTTTGTCACTCTTCTTCGAATCAACAAAAACAATGTTATCTGCCCAAATCTCTACTGATGATCTTGGCTGTCCATCATTAGTCTTCCACTTGTTGATTCTCAACTTACCGTCAACGAGAACCATTCGTCCTTTTTGCAAGTAATTATGTGCAAGTTCAGCTAACTTTCTAAAGGCAACAATCCTTATAAAATCTGCATCGTTGCCGTTACCTGTTCGATTAACTGCAAGGGTAAATGTCGTTATAAGATTTCCATCAATTGTCTGTCGAGTTTCTGGATCATGGGTGAGTCTTCCAACAAGTACCACTTTATTATACGACATGATTATTCACCCTTCTCTTCAGCGTTAACCTCCTGCTGAGCTTCCTGGACATTTTCTTCTTCCTTCTTGGCTCTTGCTGCTCTTCTTTCTTTCTTTTCAAGGTCTTCTCTTCTAAACGTCTGCCATCTCATGAACTCTGGGTGGACTTTGAAGTAATTCTCAAGTTGGTCGAGCCCTTGTCCATTTGAACGGAAGTACATAACAGTGTAGTCACCCTCAAAGTATCTTCCAATCTTGTAGGCAAGTTTCCTCAAGCCCCACCTGTCTACAGTCTCCACTTGTGCTTTAACTCTTTCTTCCATGAACTTCTTCAAGTTTTCAACAAGGTTGTTCCTCTCTTCCTCTGGTACATCTGGTTTGATGATAAACATCGTTTCGTAAATCCTCATAAAGCACCTCCTCCCTCGGTCTATGCGGCCCTGCTCTTTTTCTATCAAGCAGAGCGGGATTAAAAACTCCGTTGATTGTTAATAAAACAAATACGGGCATAAGCCCGCTTATTTGGATCTTTCTGGTGGGCTCGGAGGGGATCGAACCCCCGACCGTCCGGTTATGAGCCGGATGCTCTGCCAACTGAGCTACGAGCCCACTCTCTTGGAGGCGACGGAGGGATTTGAACCCTCGAATAGAGATTTTGCAGACCTCCGCCTTAGACCCCTTGGCTACGTCGCCCCATTGCGTGTAAAATTCTATCATAGAATCTTTTGACTGTCAACTACTTCGATAGATTTTTTATAAATAAACAACCACTGAAAACAAAAAGTAAAAAGCCCCTCTTTTTCGCATAAGAGGGGCTTTCTCAACACAGACAATATGTTAGTATGTTACTCTATTTCCCAATACATTCCTTCATCTTTCCAAGAGAATCTGACTTTATCTCCATCGCGAATCTGCTCATCAATTATCAACTCAGCGAGTTTGAATTCCACAGTATTTTCAAACAATCTTCTCAGCGGTCTTGCGCCCATTGTTGGTACATAACCTTCCGTAGCAATGTATTCCATCATTGATTCGTCAAGTTCCACAGAGATACCCTTGTCTATGAGTCTTTCGTTAAGTTCTCTGAGGTATATACCAATAATCTGCTTTATATCTTCTTTCTTCAAAGGTTTGAAAACAACTGCTGCATCTATTCTGTTTATTAGTTCAGGTCTGAAGTACTTGCGTACCTCCTCTTCAATATGTTTTGGTATCAAGCTTTCCAGTCCATCTTCAATATCTTGGATAATAACATCCGAACCTATATTACTCGTCATAATAATTATCGTATTTCTGAAATCGACCGTTGTACCCTTACCATCAGTTAACCTTCCATCATCAAATAACTGAAGCAGTACATTGAAAACTTCTGGGTGCGCCTTTTCAATCTCGTCGAAGAGAACCACACTGTAAGGTCTTCGCCTCACCTGTTCGGTTAATTGCCCTCCCTCCTCATAACCAACGTATCCTGGAGGTGCACCAATCAACCTTGCAACTGCGTGTTTTTCCATATACTCACTCATATCAATTCTAATGAGTGCTTTTTCACTGCCGAACAGAACATCTGCGAGCCTCTTTGCAAGTTCGGTCTTACCAACACCTGTTGGACCGAGGAAGAGAAAGACTCCGAGTGGTCGCTTTGGATTTCGTATACCTGCACGAGACATCTTTATTGCATTTGATACAACCCTTACCGCTTCTTCCTGGTCGACAAACTTTTCATGTATCAACTTTTCTAAGTTCTTAATCCTCTCTTTTTCATCACCCATGATCTTACCAACAGGAATACCGGTCCATCTTTCAACGACTCTTGCAATCTCTTCTTCTGTTATCATTTCAACACCATCGATCTTTGCACGTGCGGAAGCTTCGTCTATAAGGTCTACTGCCTTATCTGGCATGAATCTATCAGTTATATACTTAGAAGATAGTTTAGCGGCTGTCTCGATGGCTTTATCTGTAATCTTTACTGAGTGAAACTCCTCAAATTTTGGCCTCAATCCTTTTAAAATCTCTATTGTTTCTTCAACTGTCGGTTCGGAAACAAATATGACTTGGAACCTTCTTGCAAGTGCTTTATCCTTCTCCACATGCTTCCTGTATTCTTCAACAGTTGTAGCACCTATAACTCGCAAAGTACCTCTTGCCAATTCTGGTTTTAGTATATTTCCTGCATCGAGTGCTCCTTCAGCAGCACCGGCACCAACAACTGTATGCAATTCATCGATAAACAATATAACATCTGTCCGTTTTTTTAGCATATCGATGAGCCTTTTCAATCTCTCTTCAAACTCGCCTCTAAATTTAGTACCTGCTACTAACCTTGCGAGATCGAGTTTGAGAACCGTTTTGTTCTTCAAAAACTCCGGCACGTTCCCCGATACAATCCTTTGGGCAAGTCCCTCAACAATTGCTGTCTTACCAACACCTGGGTCACCTATGAGCACCGGATTATTCTTCATCTTTCTTCCGAGGATCTCCACCATTCTATTAATCTCATTTTCCCTTCCAACAACTGGCATCAATTGACCATTTTTCGCCATTTCAGTAAGATTTTCTGTGAACTTTGCAAGAACATCGATATTCTCCTCTTCTGAATATGTTCTCTTCATCCTCAATTCCTTAATCGCGCTGTAGAGTTTATCTTGAGTAACACCGTGCCTTGCAAGTAATCTATAGGTTGTAGTTTCAGGAACAATTGCCATAGCCAGCAACAAATGATCCGTACCAACTTTCTCGTCACCCATGCGCTTTGCTTCACGCTTTGCTTCGTTGATAATCTTTGTTGTATCAGGTGTTACGTAAACCTGCCCCGTATTACTTGAAGAATAATAGTATCCTCCTTTTGAACTAATGGCACGTTCCACATCTGTTCTGAGCGCCTCAGTATCGACATTAAGATAACTTAAAATATCGTACGCTGCGTTTTTTGTATTCTCAAGCATGGTCAAAAGTATGTGTTCTGGTGCCATCTGATTTTGTCTGTACCGATTCAAAACATCGGAGACAGACTGCAAGATTTCTTGAGCATTCTCGGTAAAATCTTCCATGTTGAAAACCATAATCTTCACTCCTTTCAATCTGATTTTGTTTGCTTTTCCAACAATATCATACCATATTAGCACTCACATGTCAAGAGTGCTAATAAAAATTTCCAGAAATTACAAAGAGCTACACAATTTGGTTGATAATATCATTGCAAGCCATAATCACTCTTTGCTTTTCGATGTTTTGATGTTAGAATATAATTATTAGTTCGTAAGGCTAACTTTCTTTTATAGCTAAACACGGGGGGATTAAAATGCAAGTTGGTCAATTGATAGCACTTTTTACTTTTATAGACGGACTTGCACAGGGTATATACGGTACGATATTCAATCTAATGCTAAGAACCTCTGGAGTGTCAACAACCACAGTTGGACGGATCACTTCTCTCTTCTTATGGGGTAGTGCGATATTTGGATTGTTTTTCGGAATTCTTGCAGATAGAGTAGATAAGAAACAGCTACTGATAGCCACTCATATTTTGAGTATCTTTTTTGGCACGTACAGGGTGATAACAAAATCTATTTTTCAGCTGAGTCTTGCATCTTTTTTCTTCGGTGGATTTGCAACGGCAACTTCCATAGTTCTTTCTACTATGCTCATACTCAAAACTTCAAAAGAGAACAGATCCCAGATGCTCGGTCTGAATTTTGGGATTGGAATGTTTACAGGTGTGCTTGGAAATGTCTTTGGTGGAATTCTCGGAGAACTCTTCCCTTTTAAGATTATACTCGTTACTTCAAGTATGTGCAGAATTTTCGGGTTAATTGTCTTAATGAAGATAAAAGAAGGCACGCTTGTGTTGAATAACAATCGTACAGAAAATGCTCTGAACTTTTTTGCAACATTCAGTAAGATAGATTATCAAACCAAGAGGATTGTTTGGTACTATTTTCTATCTACTATGAGTGTTGGATTCGGTGCGGGATTATTTGTGACATTTGGCAATGTTATATTTTATGACCTATTTCATATGAATCCATCTTTGATTGGAACCATACTTGCTGTTGCCCAACTGGCAACAAGCATCGGGGCTGTATTTTCCCATAAATTCGGTAGAAGATTCGGAGAGATGAACGTACTAATATTTTCATATGTCTTTGTCCCTGTTCTAATTGTAATACTAAGTTTTGTTCGTGAACCCATCACTTTCACATCTGTTTATATCTTACGCTTTGCGGTTATGAATATGGTAGGCCCATTGTTAACAGCAACTGTATTTTCAAATATTTCAACGATTTACCTATCCTCAATCAATGGTATGAATAGTTTTCTAAGTAACGTTTCACGCGCACTTTCCGCGGAACTCTTCGCACTTCTAACAAGATACAGTAATGGTTATACGCTTATATTCGTAGTAAGTTCATTTTTTTATTTCCTTAATGCGTATGTTATGATAAGGATGTACAAGCATCTTAAGGAGTAAAGGAGCAATTTATAATAGGAGGAACGTTATGAATAAAGAGAGTTCTTCCAATGAGAGCAAGGGGTTAAAGGTTCTGACAAAGAGCCTTTTTAAATTGTCAATTCCAACGATGATAGGGTTCGCTATCCAATCACTCTACGATATAGTAGATATGTTTTGGATTGGAAAGTTATCTTACAAGGCAATTGCAGGGATTGTTATATTCTCAACGATTTTTTGGTTAGTAGAAATACTGAACGAAATAATCGGTACATCCTCCGTTTCGTTAATCTCCCAAGCGTATGGTAAAGAGGATAAGAATTTGACTTCTAAAATAATAGAACAGACATTAATATTCAAAGCGTTCGTAGCGGTTATTGCATCCGTTATATTACTTTTCCTTTTCAAACCGTCAGTTCGATTCTTCACAACAGATCAAGAAGTGATGATTTCAGCTATAAATTACGGTTACATAAGAATCTTCTTTATGCCAATCTTCTTTATGACTTACTCAACATTTACCGCGCTTAGAAACATCGGTTACGCTTCACTCGCCACGTTGACGATGGCTGCTGGAACTGGTGTAAATATTATTCTTGACCCCATATTTATATTCAAAAATGTCCCATTCTTAAATATTCGAGGACTCGGAATGGGGGTTTCGGGTGCTGCCTGGGCAACCGTTATATCAACTTTCATTCCTCTTATCTGGGGTCTAATCATACTATTTAGAGGTATCGATGGAATAAAGATTTCAGTAGAAGGGCTTTTAAAACTTGACAGAATAATTGATAAGAAACTTATCACTATAGGACTGCCATCGGGAATCGAGATGCTTTTAAGGAACCTTTCATACACGGTGCTCATAAAGATATCTTCGCTATTTGGTTCTGAATACGTTACTGTTTTTGGTATATCTGAGCGCATCTTTGGTTTTAGTGTCATTCCAATATTTGGACTTTCCATTGGTGCGAGCACGCTCGTTGGTTTCAGACTTGGCAAAAATGATGAAAGTGGTGCAAAGAAAGTGGCTATCCTAACAACTGTATACAGTGTACTAATAGTAAGTGCTCTTCTAATGTTAACTTTTTTGTATAAAGAGAAGGTATTTATGCTCTTTACAACTAATAAGGTGGTTTTGGACATAGGAGTCCGAAGCCTTCCATATCTTATCAGCGCACTTTTCTTGATTTCACTCAGCGCTGGACTCTCGAGCGCATTCTTTGGTTCTGGGAAGACGTCTATACCCCTTATTTCAGGGTTGATAAGTAGGTGGTGTGTGATGATACCTTTTGCCTTTATCTCTATAATGGTTTTTAAAATTGGACCAACTGGATTGTGGTTAACGTTCCCACTTTCTGAAGTTGCTGAGGTACTCATCATGGGTATCGCTTTCTTCAAATCAAATTGGACAAAAAAGAGAGTTATTTAAACTTCTTAAATGAGATTTGAACGGCGTAGATCAATACGCTTATCGCAAAGGCGTATATCGATAATCCAAGATTCCCCTTAAAGAAATCAAAGAGCATTCCACCTACAAAAGGACCTATTCCGAAAAGCAATCCAATGACCATTTCATGTAGTGCGCCTTGCTTTCCGTGATCTCTCTCCTCGGATAAAAGCCCATAAAAAATTGCAAATGTATACGGTACGGCATAACTAAATCCAGCAAAGAGTGCCGTTAAAAAGAACATCAATGAATTCTTAGCAAAGAGCGCCATTATGCCTGTAAGGGGGACAACAGAAAGAAGTGCTGCACATACTTTTTCGTTTCCTACCCATCCCTTCCAAGACTGGAGGATTATAAACGTAAGCAAAACACCAATATTTGCACCGACTATTAAGAATCCAGCCTTCTCAAGCTTCAGTCCAGCAATCATCATCAATTTGGGAAAATCCGCGAGAACGGATGTGTACACTAAACCACCTAAGAAGAGAATGATCCTGTATTCAAATCGGAGATCTCGCATAGCTTTTCTGTTAAGAACAACTTCTGCATTTTCAGAATGTTTCAAGAGACTATTTGCGGGAACAAATGTAATTATATCTCCGGATTTCTTGTAATCGAAATATAGTAAGGTACTTGTAAGTATTGAGATAATCGAACCTGTTATAAATATAATAACTGGGAGGCGTACAGTTAGAAACGGACCAAACGCAACACCAATTATGTTTCCCGTACTCCAAGAAAGTGTAAATCGACCTGTTATCGATGGTGGATCGATACTCAACAAGCTCTCTGACTTTGCTATTAAACCTTCGATCTGCGGATAGAACGCACCAAAGAATATCCCTTGGAGTATAGCAAAGGTAACAAGCTTTGCGGGTGACTTTACACTAAAGCCAAAGATAGAAACGGCAAGTAGATAAAGTGCAAGTATTGAAATCATCTTCTTGTAACCAAACCGTGTACCATAATGACCTAAGGTTATGCTTGCAATAGCATAAGCAATCGATAACAAGAGATTGATAAGACCAATCTGCGTGAATGTAAATCCTAATTTAGCTGCAGTGGAGTTTATAAATGTACTGAACAAATATGCTTGAACCGATATTATAAAAGAAAGAAGGTGTAATTTGTGGAATATTCTCTGCTTTCCCATTTTAAAACACTCTCCTGTTAGAAAAATTCCTTTGGATCTGCAAAAGTATATCCTTTGGATAGAACATATGGCACAAGTTCTTTGAGAATTTTTAGTGCTCTTTTTCCTCGGTTCTGCCCATCGTGCAGTAAAATAATCGTACCAGGTCTTATTGCAGATTTAAACATTTCAATAACTTTCTCATCGGGTTCTTCCAGCCAGTCACCGGCAGTTGACCAATTCATAGTCACATATCCGTACCTCTTAGCTATCTCTCCAACCCAATCTCTGTAATAACCTTCTGGCATTCTGAGAAATCTTATCTTAACTTCCGGCAATATATCCTTTATATTCCTCTCCGTCTTATCAAGGTCACTAAGCATTGTCCGTTTCATCTCATCAATGCTTGCTGTCTTTTGCAATTTGTAAAAGCTTCGATGACAATAGGTATGTGTACCTATTTCATGTCCCTCCTCATACTGCCTTTTGAGAGTCTCGGGGTACTTTTTCACAGTATCACCGGAAACAAAGAATATTGCTTTGATATTATAACTCTTTAAGAAATCAAGAATTTCATCTGTATAATTTCCAGGTCCATCATCTATTGTTAAGAGTACTTTATGTTCTTTTGTTGGTAAAGATGTATACAACTTACCTAATTCCCACTTAGTGTTTGAATTGCTTTTTGTATTTGATGCAATATTATTAGTTTCCGTAGAATTTGAAGGTGCTATGCTCGATGTTTCCATTTTAGTTATACACTTCTTCTCTACGTTTTCCACCTGCTCAAGCAGTACTCCAAGGGTGGATTCTTGACTTTCTGTCTTTTGGACAGAACTTTCTTTTGCTGTTATTTGTGCCGACGTTTTCGTAACCGACTGTTCTAACTGTTCTAACTGAGATTTGGAACCCACAACTTCTCCCTCAGGGAGCCGGAAAATACCAAATGTTGCAAGGATTAATACAGTAGTTACAAATAAAAAGATAAGAACGATCAATTTAAAACATCCTTTCCTTTTCATATTCGTACAACCCTCCGAATTTTATACGATTTTATACTCTTTAATTATGATTATATCAACAAGACAGCCTTAGTACTAATTATATTCCGTTGACGAGGACTTAAGAACGTGTTACAATTAGTATGAAAAGCACATTTCATATATCCTGGAGGGGAGCTCCTACAATGCGGGGCTGAGAGGGGAATGTCAAATTCCCGACCCTTCGAACCTGATCCGGGTAATACCGGCGGAGGGACCAGGCACACAGGTAATTAATATTTGTGTGTGAATCTGGATAAATAATACGTTAATCATGTGAATCCCTCCGCAAATAATGTAGATGCGGAGGGATTTTTATTACCAGTTCAAATCGATACTTCGAGAAGGGAGGCTTGTGTATGAGAAAGTTGCTTTTGACAGTGTTACTAACTCTTTTAACTCTTTTTGCGACCCTCGCAATTTCGGCAGAACTTGTTATCTACACTTCGGATAGCTTTGCTGGTGGTATAGCAAAGGTAGTTGTTCCAAAATTTGAGCAGATGTACAAATGTAAAGTTAAAGTGGTCAGTTTCGGCTCAATGGGTGATGTACTCGCAAGAATGATTGCAGAAAAGAATGATCCCAAAGCTGACCTTGTAATTGGTCTAAACCCTCAACAACTTCAAAAAGCCATCAAGGAAGGTTTACTCGAAAAGTACCGTTCCACCAATTCGAAAAACCTTGTCTACAAAGGATTTGTAAACGACTATGGTACAGTTTACGACTACGGAGCTTTGGCAATCATTTACAACGTTGAAAAGATAAAGAACCCACCAAAATCTTTTAAGGATTTACTTAAACCTGAATACAAAGGCAAAATTGTACTAATTGATCCACGAACATCGAGTACTGGTCTTACATTTCTTATGTGGACAATCGCAGCATTTGGTGAGGACGGTGCAATGGAATACTGGAAAGAGCTAAAGAAGAACGCTCTAACGTTCACAAGTGGTTGGAGTGCTGCATTTAAGATGTTAGAGACTGGTGAAGTAGATATGATAGTGAGCTATGCAACGGACGGAGCTTACAGTATGTACACCTACGGTTCGATAAAATACATGCCTGTGATTTTTGAAGAAGGTGCGTACTTACTTGAAGAATATGCAGGAATTGTAAAGAATGCAAAAAGCAAAATATTAGCACGAGCATTCATAGAGTTCATGCTCACTCCAGACTTTCAAAAAGAAGTCCCACTCAACCAGTGGATGCTCCCTGTCATAACGATAGACCTACCTGAAGTCTTCAAATATGTTCCAGAAATCAAAAAGATACTAAGGGTAGATCCCAAAATTAACGACAGACTCGATGAGATTCTGAAAAAGTGGGAGAAAGCAGTGATCGGTTAAAATAATCTTCAGGAACCTACACCTCTGGAGATTTATATTCTCCAGAGGTTTTTTATTTTGTCAACAAATTGAACGCTTTTCAAAATTATTTGGTCTAAATCATTGAGGAGCGGTAATGCCTATATCTTTCTATATCTTATCTTTGGAGGTGTGGTACTAAGATGCGAAAAATTCTTGCTGTTACATGCTTAGTACTAATATTAATTACATCCTCAACGTTCTTTGGTCAGTTCCTAAAAGTCGGCTTACTACTCGGTTCTCCTTATGCATTTTGGCAGGGTGAGAAATTGGTAGGAATAGATTACGATATTTGGAAGAGTGTTGCACAAGAACTAAGAATGCAAATAGAATTCTATATCCTACCATTTTCAGTTCTCGATCCAAATATAACCCCAAAACTTGGATTGGATGTTATCGCTGGCGGTATCCACATGACGGATGAACGAAAGAATGCTTTCATATTTGGCGAACCATATCTGAAATCTGGATTAGCAATTGTCTTGAGAAAAGATCTCTCGTGGAATGGTGATGTTCAAAAAATTACATTCGGTGTGAAAAAAGGTGCAACTGCTGAGAAGGTTATCCAAGGTTGGATAAAAGAAGGCAAGAAAGTACCATATAAAAACTTTGTATCCAACGAAGAAATAATAACAAACCTCTTAATAAAAAAAATCGATGCTGCGTTCTTTGACTATTTAAATGCATTGTACCTTTCGCAAATGTACGGTTTAACAGTTTACAAAGACCTCGTCTATTCAGTAGATGTGGGTTTTGTGGTCTTAAACCAACAACTAAAAGAATCTTTGAATAAAGCCATAAAAAAGATGATTGATAATAATGAGATAAAGAAAATTGTCAGTTCCTACGTTGGAAAGTACTGATATCTGGTTTTAAGAACCGAAAACCCCGGCTGCGAAAGCCGGGGTTTTGGTTTTTGATGTAGAATTTAGAGTATCAAACCTCCGTCGACACCAATTACTTGCCCTGTGACATAAGATGATTCATCTGACGCGAGGAAAAGATAGATGTATGCCACTTCTATCGGCTCTCCGAGTCTCTTCAAGGCTGCCTTTTCTGCCATAGCAGTCAAAATCTTTTCCGGCACTTTTTCAGTCATAGGTGTCTTGATGAATCCTGGTGCAACTGCATTGACCCTTATTTGTGCACCCTTTCTTGCAAATTCCTTTGCCCATGTCTTCGTCATTCCAATAACGCCAGCTTTTGTTGCAGAATAGTTAGTCTGACCTATATTACCATACACACCAACTACCGATGATGTATTTATTATGCTACCTTTCCCAGCTTCGAGCATGTACGGAACGACCGCCTGTGTCATATTGAATACGCCCTTCAAATTTACATTGATTACCTTATCCCAATCGTCTTCAGTCATATTCTGGATGAGCGCATCTCTCGTTATGCCTGCATTGTTTACAAGCACATCTATCTTTCCAAATTTTTCAACAACATCTTTAACTACTTCCGATATTCTGTTTCTGTCAGTAACATCGAGTTTGTAGAAATGAATATTTGGATTCTCGTAACTTGCCTCTCCAACATCACATGCAATTACTATAGCACCTTCTTTTGCAAAGAGCTCAGCAGCTGTCTTACCGATACCACTTCCTGCACCTGTAATAATACAAACTTTTCCTTCCAATCTCATAGTACAACCCCCTCTACAATTATATCGTTTTATATCGTTTTAACGATTACTCAATATTCTCAACGATGACTGCCGTACCCATTCCGCCGCCTATACAAAGCGTCGCAAGACCGTACTTTAGATGTCTCTTCTTCATCTCGTACAACAAAGTGACTATAATCCTATTTCCACTTGCCCCTATTGGATGTCCGAGTGCGATTCCTCCACCGTTTACGTTGGTACGTTGCATAATCCAATCTTTCGTAACTCCAAACGCCCTTTCCCATCCTTTTATAACCGCGAGGCTCTGCCCAGCAAATGCTTCATTCAATTCGATAAGTTCAATATCCTCGAACGACATACCAGCTTTCTTCAGTACCTTTTCCGTAGCTGGAACGGGACCAAATCCCATTCTCATTGGATCGACACCCGCTTGTGCCCATGCAACAATTCTGCCAATTGGTTTCAGCCCACGCTTTTCAACGTATCTACCACTTGCAAGTACTATGGCACTACCTCCGTCATTTATACCACTCGCATTACCTGCTGTAATAGTACCGTTTGGCTTAAATGCAGGTTTTAGTTTGGCAAGTGACTCGAGAGTAACATCAAACCTCGGATGCTCATCCGTATCAAAGATTTTAATCCCCTTCTTATCAGGAATCTCAACAGGTACTATTTCATCTTTAAATTTACCCGATTCAATTGCCGCTTTTGCCTTCATCTGACTATTATAAGCAAATTCATCTTGCTCTTCTCGTGATATACCGAATTCTTCAACAAGAGCCTCTGCTGTTATCCCCATATGGACCTTATTAAATACGTCAGTTAAGCCGTCAAGAATCATGTGATCTTGCAATTCTTGACTTCCGAATTTCAATCCATACCTTGCACGATAAGATAATAAGAATGGGGCTTGTGACATGTTTTCTATACCACCAGCGAGTACAACATCGGCTTCCCCAAGCTCAATATCAGTTGCACCTATCATAACTGCCTTCATACCACTTCCGCACAGCATATTTACAGTGTAACCTGGTTTTTCTACAGGAATCCCAGCGTATATTGAAACTTGTCTTCCAGGTCCCATCCCCTGACCCGCCGTAAGTATGCAACCTACTATTGTCTCATCGAAGTCTTCAACTGGAACACCTGACTGAGCTATTGCACCCTTTGCAGCAATTGCTCCAAGTTGCGGTGCTGGAATATCCCTCAAAGAACCTGCAAAAGTCCCTATCGCCGTTCTCTTGGCTCCAAGTATATAAACCATACAACGACCACCTCCATACAAAAAAGTTAGAAAACTTTAGTATACGTAAGTATACGTATCAACTACAAACGATTTATACTTTATGCTAACATATGAATCACCTATCACATTAACTAATATAATTAGACCATTTTTTATGTGCACATGTCAATCAATAACAGATGATAAAAACTAACGTATCCATTCAAAAAATAAAGATTATTATTATATCGTAGCGTCTTGCTGACTTTTTTCATTGAATTTGGTATCTCAAAAATAAGCTTGTAGCAAATCCCTCTCCGTGTGCTATAATATATCATGTAAATTTTTCCATCTCTGTGTACATGTGAATTTTAATCCTCGCATTGCATTTAGAAGCACTAAAAACATCGATAGTGTTAACTTGTAGTGATGAAAGAGTGTAAGTGTGAAAGAATGTGATTGATATTACCATTGTGCGTTTTCCAAAGATTCTTCACTACACAAAAACCTTTGAATATATATCCTAAATTCTTTGTATTCTTCTTAGGCAAAAAAACATTGGGTTATGCATTTTGGGAAACCTGCTTTTGTCAAGAGTTGGTTG
>Ga0079999_10999_pt1 | contig 74819 bp, 68 predicted proteins | sample YelNats1bottleC1_FD_69202 | JGI IMG/M metagenome (GOLD analysis project Ga0079999, IMG submission 69202) | Hot spring thermophilic microbial communities from Obsidian Pool, Yellowstone National Park, USA - site 1 bottle C1 (SPADES assembly)... | ecosystem: Environmental > Aquatic > Thermal springs... | reverse complement strand
TGGCAGTTCAGGAACTTGGAATTGACGCAGTTATCGAAAAAGTCCAAGACATCGATAAAATCATTACCAGAGGAGTAGTTACAACCCCAGCAGTGGCAATTGATGGAAAAGTGGTGTTGAGTGGAAAGATACCAACGTTGGACGAGGCAAAAGCATTGCTAAGTAAATAAGACATTGTATAAAAGAAGCTGAGCGGGACAATTTTCCGCTCAGCTCTTTTTATTGTTCCACATATCTTCAAGCGTATTTAAATCTCTCAACCTTTACTCCTCTTCAAAATAGTCCGAATCAATCTTTTTAATCTCAATAACACTATCCACACGCACTCCGAGGTTGTATTTAATCATATAATCAAGCAACTTGTCACCATCGATAAGAACAACTTTTATGTCCTTTATATTTTCAGCATATTGCAGAGCTTCTTTGGTAAACGATGCAGTTGTGATGAATATTCCCTTTCTTGCACCCTTGCCATGGAGTGCGCCAACAAAGCTTTGGATTTCCTTTCTACCTATCGATTGTCCAGGATTGTATCTTTTCGCTTGTAAGTATATATTATCTAGCCCGAGAACGTCTTCTTTAATCACCCCATCAATACCTTCATCCCCACTTTTCCCAAGCACTTTGCTTGCTTCTTCGAACGACCCACCATATCCCATCTTCACAATCAATTCCAAAACAAGCTTCTCAAAAAACTGAGGACTCTTTTCAAGAATTCTCTGTCTTAATTCGTCCTTGAGCTTTTCTTTGAGAATCTCAAGCTGAACAGATATTATTTCTTCAGGTGGTTGCTCAGTTGAATGATTATTGTTACTCTCCTCTGACTTACCATCGAACTGATTTAAATACTTATAATCAACTACTTCTGGATTTTTTCCAATATATCCAAACCTAATTGTGTTATTCTGTAGATACCCTTCTTGTCTTCTGAATTCTCCATAGCAGAGGCTTTCTTTAAATGAAAAATCGCCCACCCAATCCTGTTAGTAAAGATAAAATCGTTACCACTTTGAAGTCTCATCCTTCTTTCTTCTTCAGTAACGTTAAAATACATGGCTAAATGTTCAATTATCTCTTCTCTCGTATGTTCTTTCCCATCTGCAAGAAGTTCGAGTATGGGTTTGTAACATTTATAAGTTCTTGGAAGCATTATAAATATTCCCCCTTTAGACAGCAATACTTAAAGAGTTAACTCTTTCTTACTCCTTGGCAACCTGTTATAATATTTTCTTCCATTGGCGGTTATTACCATCCATTCAGTAAATGCCTTTTCCTTTCCCTGTTATCTAAAATGCGTGCACAGCTTTCCCACGGGATTGCTGATAACTTTTCGTGATAGCGAATTTGGAATGGATGTTGTTTCGGTACAGCATCTATTTTCTTCTTCGCTTCTTCGATTTCGTTAAGAGCAACATGCACCCAGACATCTTCCAAAATATCGGGAATTTGTCCGAACATATTATATATGGCTCTGAGTCTTTCAGAAAGCAACGAGTGTACTCGGTCCTCGACGGAGTCCTTATACCGCATGTTGTATATGTAAACTTTATCGTATAACTGTCCAATTCGCTGAATTCTTCCTTTTCTTTGCTCAAGTCTTGTTGGATTCCAAGGAAGGTCCAGGTTTATTAAAGACCCAAGAGTTTGGAGATTCAGCCCCTCACTGGCAGCATCTTTTCCAACAAGCACTCTTATTTCCCGCTTTTTGACCATTTCTTTGAGGTCTTCTCTTTCTACTCTTTCAAAAACACCGTCAACAAATATGCCAGATTTTTCTCCACCAGCGTATAATCCTATCTTTTCACTTTTCAAGTCTCTTAACAACTTTTCCGCTATCCATCTGGAGGAATCATAATATTGTGAGAAGATAATGCATCCACGTTCAATAAAGTTCAATTCTGAATCTGTTAGTATTTTTAGAACAAGGTTGTACTTTGGGTCTTCTTCTTCATTTGCTTCAAGAAGAGATATGAATCTCCTAAGATACTCAACTTTGTCACCTGTTAGTTCTTTTATCTGTGAACTGAAATCCCTTTCTTCAAGAATTTCTTCGTCTGCAAATTCTATATCTTCTTCTTCTTCATCTTCTAAAATGTAAGCAGGTCCCCACTTTGATAGCATTCTTTCTGCTGTGTTTTTTCCTGCTATTATTGTGCTACCAACACGCCGCAAGAGCATGGTTTTTAGAAAGCTACTACTCTTCACTCTATCTCGTAAAGATTGGCAAAATCTTTCGGCATATCCGTAGGCTTCCTTTAAATACGGTGGTAATTCTATAGCTTCGTCCTCACCTTCTCCAAAGAGCTCAACCTCTATTCTCTTAAGATAAGGTTCCCCTGTCTCTGGGTTTATACTTTTTTCCAAGAGGCCACGTGTTCGCCTTACAATATGCCGAATGAATGGATTATGAGACGCAAAAAAATCGTCCTTAATCCGTTCCAACCTGGCTTTAGCCAGTTCACTGAGCTTGTCTATGAATTGAGGTTGAACAACAAACTTATCTTCACTTACTTCAAGATCGCTCCTAATTACCATAAAATCAGTTGACTCTGAACTCGGTGGTAATGGATTGCGAACCCATTCCCAGAAGTCCCAGAAATTTCCTTGGAATTGTTCCTGACCAGTTACCAGCCTTATGGCTCTTGCTGGTTCTTTTCGCCACCTACTAAACTCGTTACCGAGAACCGCATCGCTTCCCTGTGCGAGTATGTAAAGTAGGTCCCATGCCTCTATTGGATGTAACCTTGCTAGAAGCATACTCGCTCGCAAAAGTTAAAGGCATCGATATTCTTGTTTAAACTCAGTAGTTTCAAGTTGTTTGCTTTTTTGAATGAAAACTTACCATTTCTTCTTAACGTTGTTTCTTGCAGTATTTATTGCTTCTTTTGAGCCGGTCAGTGGAATTTTGTAGTACAACAGTCCATATGAAGCAAGGTTTATTTGTATGGTAACTGTGTTGTATTTCATGAGGTTATCTATTATAGGTTTGATGGTATAGGTTTTACCATCCATCAAATAAAGGAAGTAATTTGATTCATTATAAGGGCGCCACAAAATCAGGTAATTTGGATTCAAATTATCCCATCGTATGTATGTAGATAAACTTACACTGTCTGTCAAATATTGAAGTCCGACAATCTCGCTATTTTTGATTGGGAATTCAAAGATCAAGCTTACAAGCTCATATTGCCCATTGGTATCAAATGCGAGTATAACGAATGGTGCCCATATACTCCCTTGCAATGAATAAGTTATAGGTGAGTAGGCTCTCCAGGTTACTTGGCCTGTCATTGGATCTTCGAGTTTAATTACCTGCCAACCGTTAGAAGTTTGACCAAGGGCGACAATGACAAACATCAAAAGTACCAAACTGGTAACCAACACCTTCCGCATATATATCCCTCCCTCTCGTTAAAGATAGGCATCCACAACGTCAAGGTTCATTTTTTTACGTTGTTCAACACCTGTTTGATAGCCTCTGATGAGCCATCAAGTGTGAATTTGAAGTGTTTTACCCCCCAAAGCAGCCAGTCAAATTCGACCGTCAGGATGCTATGTGTCATTAGTTTGTTGATAATATCATTTGTAATCTTATCGTCAAACAGCACATATTTTACAAGAACAGGATAAAATAATTTCACACGTTCAGGTTCTTTGCTATCCCATCTGATTCTTGTTTCAAAGTACACTCCTTCATCTGCTTTATCATCAGTTACACCACCCGGAATTGGGGGATACATGTTAAAGACTATTCCAGCACTAAGTTTTTTACCGTCATATTTGACAAAGACAGCAGCACGAATATTTTTGTATGGAACTGCCACAGATTCCAAGGGGGCAACTTCAGGAGATATTGCTACCCATAAATTGACCTTATCGGTCATCGGATCGACATCTTTTGTAAATGTCCAGCGCTGAGAGTAGGTAAATGCAGTAGTAGTGACCAAAAGTAGCGTAAGAAATAATTTCAGCGCTACACAATTGAATTGCTTCATACCTCTTCCTCCTCCTACAATCGTGCCATTTTCGTTGATAAAAATTTAACATTTTACACGTGACAATTATATAACAAATAATTCAAAAAAGTTCCAATATATTTATTTTCTTTGGATGTCATATGTATTCCTATTTCAGTAATAATATCGTGGTATAATATTCGAAGAGAATTTTGGATTACATTTTTTTAAATAGGAGGGCGTGTATGCGAAAGACATTACCCTGTTTTGAAGTTTACTATCCAAAAATGGTGGTAACTCTCCAAGAGGGGGCATTTTATCAAGTTTCTTTGTCTTTCAAACCACATTTATTTTATCTCCTGCCCATGAAGAAATATAATGATAAAAGTTAGAAAAACGTGGCTCCGGTGAATACCGGAGCCATAATTAATCGTTATCCACAAAATTTTATTTAATGAGGTCATCACCAGTATATTTTCAATATAGGTGTGCTTCCTCGTTTTGTTAGGTAATCTCTAAGAACGTCTGTAAAGGTAATTTTCAACTTTTCTCTTGTTTTTAATGTAAACTCTTGCGAGAATGGACAAGGTTCGTTGTTTACATACACCGCTCCAGCAACCACCACTTTGATAGGTTTTTTCAAATCATTTACAAAAGTCAGTGTTATTGACATCTGTTCTCGGCTTAAACTATATGTCATGTAACTTTCCTTGAATTGTCCTAATTCTTTGTTCAATTCATCGAATTTTTCGTCGTTAAAAAAGAGTGCCAGTGTACCATCTTTTTGGACGGTGAAGTAAAAGATATTTTTTGGGTTTGTTGTTATTTCTATATCTGCGGTATACCCCGAGTTTTCATATCGAACGTTACCGAAGTTTGAAAAATACTTCTTTGCTATTTGAGTCACCGAACTTTCATAAGTATCATAATATTCTCTGTTTAACTCCGCATTGAAGATACCGTATCCGGAGAAATCTTTTGCAGCACCCGTCACGTAGTCATAGATATCCCGCAGATAAATTTCGGCAGAGACATCAAACCGGCAACTTGAGAGAACAAGAATAACCACAAGACTCAAGATTCCAAGAAGGACACTAACAAAATTTTTCTTCATAAACTACGCCACCTCCTAAGCATCTTAAGATATACCAAATTAGGTGTTGTGAAGATTCCAACACCACCCAATTATCTTTCTTGTATACTTACCTAACAAAGTAACACTATTCAAAGGTAAAGACGGAATCTATAGTGCAAGTTTCATCCTCGCCAAATCCCCACTACAGTGCATCGGTATTATCTGTTCAATTGGCAAGCTTCTTAGAATTGAGACGACTTTATCAACCTTTTCCTCAGATGATTTGTAAAGATGAAATCCACCAATAAGGAGTTTGATTTTCTTATCAAACAATTCAAGTGCATCAAGAACTATGTTTATTATCCCTCTGTGTGCGCATCCGGTTATCAACACTATCCCATCGTCTTCATCTATGACAAGGTTTAATTCTTCTTCAAAAAAGTCCCTGACCATTTCGTTGTTCTTTATAATCTGGAAATTAGGATCAGGTTCTTCGAATTTGCTTCTCATCCGTGCGGGTCCAAAGGCATAAATGGAATTCGTTATCTTGATGAGTTTGTCTTTGACAATTACAAATTCAAACCAGTCTTTTGTCGCTTCCCAGCCTATGCCAGTGAATCTGTCACCACTGTATTTTTGTAAAAATGCATCTTGCCTAAGATAAACATTGAATTTTTTGCCAAGAGAAGTTAAATATTTCAACCCGCCTGCATGGTCGTAGTGACCGTGGCTAATGACAATATACTCTACCTTCGTAAGGTTTTTACCAATGGTACTCGCATTTTTGATGAATACATCGGATGTACCGGTGTCAAACAGCACAGTTGGTTCTCCAGCTTTTTCAACCAGCAAAGAAAAACCATGCTCAGAGTGTAGTGGCGGTTGAAGAGTATCATCGCAAAGGACAGTCAAATTAGTAGAGCCAAGGGTTATTGATGAACTGTTGTTTTGCACTTTTAAGCCTCCTTGTGGGTAATTCACTACTACAATTATACTACTTTCAGAAATAAAAGTGCCCCGTACGGGGCACCGTTTACTGATTAGATAATAAACTTACAGATTTCCTTGTTCTTTTTACTCTTCAGCTTTCTGCTCAGGTTCAACGTACAGAATCACACTTATTTTTCCGTTGATGATGTCTGAATAGATGTTTTTGTCGTAGTAGAGTATACTCTTAATATTGCTTGGTTCGACGTCGTTCTCTGAAACGTCAACATGTATAACAACATAAACCGTCCCATCGTTCATGACGACACCTTTTACATCGAAGTTGTCTGGTATATAATCGATATAGCCATAATCATACAAGTCTTCTAAAGTAGCCTCTTGCGGTCCTTGATTACGGACGTAATCAGCACATACGTTGAATATTTTGACTATCTTATCCGCTATTTCGTATTCAAGCTCGGAATAGCTGATTTCTTCTGTTGTGTCTTCCTCCTCATACCGTTCTTCGCCGTATTCTTCTTCATATTCTCCCTCATATTCTTCGTCATATTCTTCGTATTCTTCATCCCAATTTTCGTCTTCTTCGTATCCCCATTCCTCTTCATGTGTTTCTTCAAAATATGGTTTTGCTAATTCTTCGAGCTTTTCAAGGAACCAGGCTAAGTTATTAAATTCTCCACTTATTGACAAGTTGCCGTTATCTAAAATTTCAGTTTTTATATTAAGCATTGCCGAACTTTCTTCATCGGAGTAGTTTATGGACAGTATAAACGAAGCGTTTTCGGTTATTGGCTTTAGCAGGGCTTTGTCTATCTGGCTTGGGTATATGTTTATTTTTTGATTTTCAACAACTACTTGATATCCCATGTTTGAGAGTTGGTTTTTCAGTAGTGAGGATATAAATCTCGCATCTTGTTCGTTTTCGGGTTTGTATATACCTGAGAATGTGAAGTATCCATCAAAAGTTGCGGAAAGCGCAATTGAGTTAAAGATGTCTAAGAATTCGAATACTTTTTGTATTTCTTGAGGAATATCCATATCCAAATTTTTACTTAACAAAGAAAGGTCTGCAATGTTGCTTGTGTCTAATGCGACAATGGCGTTAGCTCCATTTAGATAGGAAAGTTCTTTCAGGATTCCTCTTCTGGTAAGTACTAGTTTTTTCTCGTAGTCAGAAAATGTTTTGTTAACCGTCACGCTTAAGCTATAGTTTTCACCATTCTTGGTGATAATTAATTCATCGGAAATAGGAATACCAAAATAATCACCGAACGTGTATAAAAATTCGCCTATGAATGATTTTTTGTATGTCTTAAAGTAAGCTATAACATCATCTTTTGTTGAAAGAGATATAGCTGAAACCTTGGCATTTAGCATGTCTTCTGTGAACATAGAAACGTCTTTGTTGAAACACAGATAAATGTTATCTTTTGAGCGTATGATGTAGAGTTTTTTGTTATCAATTGTGACTACCGAAGGTTCGTTGATTGTTAGCTTCGGAATTTGGACGTTTGTATCAAAAATGTAGCTAAGCAAAAACTCCAGGCTCTTGTCACCAATTTTTCCTGGGAGCAGTATACCTATTGGCGAACCGAACAAAACCTTAGGTGAAAAGTTTTCGAGCTCGTCGAAAAATGATGGGTTCAATGCATTACCAATTGAAAGCTTTCCATACACCGAAATTATTGGAGTAACATCCGCATCTTGGAGAACAGTTGCCAGTTCTTGGTCACCGATGTTACTGAGGTTAAGGTACATAACGAAATCAGAGTTTCCAGGAATGGTTATGGTGATAGCGAATAGGTATAATGTCGAAAACAGCATGCCGAAAACAACTGTCAAAATAAACTTTCTTACCATACCGATACCCCCTTTCTATAAGGTTTGGAACTTACTTTGTGTTTTTGAACGATATAAAGCCGTCTATCCACTTATGGTTCAAGTTAAAGCAAAACATTTTAATTTAATTATACCACTAATTTTTAATATTCTTTACGACCATCCTTTGGAATTAAAATAACTAAAAGTCCTGGGAAAGACCCAGGACTTTTTTGTTCTTGCTTCAGAACTTTATTTATCTTGTTTTACCTCAAATGCATCAAGCGCTTCAAGAACGAGAGTTATGTAAGCAAGTGCTGGTCCACCACCCATAAGTTTAGAAAAGATATAAGAGGTCTGGAATGTCCCAGACCTCTGAATTAAGTGTAAGTTATTTCCTATTTAGTTTTCAGCACTTTGTGCAGATTTTTACGAGCGCATCGAGTGCTGCTGCATTTATTGGATAAGTCACAGGTGAAGCAGTCACGAGTGGGTGAGTTGCAACTTGCATAGTGTTGAGTTCGTTAGCTGTTAGACCTTTTTGGATCGCAAGACTTAGTATATTAATCATTTCTCCAACACTATCGCCTCCAACTACCTGAGCACCTATAAGAACTCCTGATGTTCTTGAGAAGATGAGTTTAACTTCGACTTTTTTTGCGCCTGGTAAAGACCCCGGATGTCTATCCATCGATGCAGCTTTTCCAATCACGTAGTCAAATCCATCTTCTTTGGCAAATCTTTCGATTATACCAGCAACTCCGTAAGTTTTCTCAAATATCTTTGTTGAGAATGCGCTTACAGTGCCTCTGTTTTCTCTTATGAACTTGATACCATACAAGTTGGCTGCTGCGATTTTTGCTTCCATAGCTGCAGTTGATGCAAGAAGTATTGGAACATGCCTGCTGGTGAAGAAGTCTCTTTTAAGTGCACAGTCACCAACAGCAAAGATGTCTGGAGCACTTGTTCTCATGTATTCATCAACAACTATGGCACCTTTTCTTGTTAAATCAAGCCCCAACTGTTTAGCAAATTCAGTGTTGGGTGTGACACCCATGGAGAGTATGACAGCTTCTGCTTTAGCTCTTTCTCCACTTTCAAATTCCACTTCTTCTACCTTGTCGTTTCCAAGGATTGCTTTGACTTTCGTTCCCAGTTTGAGTGTAACCCCGTGGCTTTCAAGGTCTTGTTCTGCAATTGCTGCAAATTCATCATCGAACGCTTGCCAAAGTATCTTGTGAGCTATTTCAATAAGTGTTACGTGTTTACCAGCAAGTGCAAGTTGCTCAGCAAATTCCACACCGATAAAACCTCCACCGACTATAACAACTTCTTTAACCTTTTCCAGCCTGGTGAGCATGTTTGAGAGATACTCTTCATCTTTTATAACCGGAAAAACGTTTTCAAGGTCGTGTCCAGGTAGCCATTTTGGAATAACTGGCAGTGAACCTGTTGCAAGAACAAGTTTGTCCCATTTGATTTCCTCTCCACTCTTCAAAATCGCCACTTTTTTTGTCTTTGTCAATACTAATGACCTCGTCTATGAGTAGTTCAACGCCAGCACTTTTAACCATTTCATCAGGAATTCTGTTCTTTGAGGTGTCATAGAGAGTACCAAAGATGTAAGGAATCCCGCAAGGAACCATAACTGTTTTATTTTTTCTTACCATGACGATCTTCTTGTCTGGATAGATTCTTTTTGCCGTGGTTGCTGTAAGTATACCTCCTGCACTACCACCGATAACTAAAATGTCTGCTTCAATCATAAATAAATCCTCCTCCTTCTAGTAAATGTAATTAACTGTTTATGAGATTAATACTTAACGAAAATCCATGTTATACTTTTCAAATATAGCTATGTGTTAATCGCTCGACCACCGAAGCTACTTGCTGAGACCATAGTTATCAAGTTCTTTACTACAACTACATTATATTGTATCACTGAATTTTCTTTTATCGACAGATATTATCTATTTTTCAAAATTAATTACCCAAAAGTTCCTCACATAACGCTAAGTAAGTCCCTAATGTTAATGCTTGTAGTAGTGAGTAATTGCTTTCGACGGCGATGAAAATAATTGACTGGTGTTGCCCAGTTGTCCAGAATTACTTATCCCATATTGTTCAAAATAGGATGACTATCCGGAAGAGTGTTTTGCAAGAAAGTGGATTAGCAGCTGCTAAGTGTATTTATGCTACATGATATTAAGTGGTACACAACAGTTACTTTGTTTAGTAAATTATATTTCGTAGATTAATATGATTCTGTATTCCATAGTATATTCTTACTCGATATGTAGCGTGTCTTGTCTAATATAAATAGTCTTAAGTAAGTTAATGATATATGGCTACATCTTTCATATCCATTTTCCATTTGGCGCGACTTGTGTTTGAAAAATGCTGTTAGTTAACACGCTTCCTTGAACGCTAAACCACTTTGATAAACTTGTTTGCTCTTGCACGCTTTGAAGTTTCAAAGTTTGTTCGGTAGATACATAAGCATGAGCGTTTTCTAATGCTGAATTTTCTCAAAACTTCCTTAATTCTGAGAAATTCGAACGGTCTTCAGAAAAGTCCTCCAAAACACTCAGACGCACGCATCTTGTTTTTTCACCATACGTCAAGTACGCCAAGTCGGCTTACAACATTTAAAGTATTTGATGTGATGTGATTCTGGTGTTGGTTCAAAAAGCCTACTGGTCAACTGAAATAAGGCCAGGCAAGAAGACAAAATATAAGTCTTCTGGATGTGGACATTTATATGTTAGAAAAATCGTGTATTTATGCGCATCTACGATAAATCAGTATGCGGGTGAAAATTGCAATATAAGGTTTCTTATATTGCATTTTTTCTTCCCAATGTCAATATTCATATAAACAATCGATTTAAGATTATTTCAAGCCGATTCAAAACACCATCCTTTTTATTTGACCTATAAAGTATTTCATGACAGCCGATAGTACTTTAATATATCTTCTCGCCTTTGAGTGTGTTATAGGGCATTTTACAAGGGTGGCGTTCAAAAACTGTTATTTATACTATTTGTTGTGCGGTATGTTATGTGATTAGCATATAGACAATTGAGAAGTGCGTTGCGAAGGATAGTATTTAAAATCGCGGTAGACAACTGTAAATGCGTACTATGTTTTCTTATTTGTCTGGAATAGAAACACTGACGGAATGTGAATTTAAGAGTGTACCAATAAGGGAAGACCATAGTAATTAGGGGTAGCTATGTTATATTTATTGTGGTAATTACACAGTTATCACTAAGGAAGTAATGCTTAGGAATTGTTTTTTGTTAGGTATAATTAAGTACCTAAAGTATATGTAGTGTGGTTAACCGCAATTACTTTCTGTTGACATACTCAATTACACCTGGTAATTATAATATATGTACTAAGTAAGTATTTGAGCACTAATGAAATTTATATCTCAAACAGGTTTCAAGTTTTGAAAATGGAATTTCGAAGATTGGCATACCAGTTGAATGAGGGGCAATCTCGTAATCTTGGTAGTATATTTGCAAGGCATCTTTTGTTATCGTAAATGGTCTTTGTGATAGAGTGTCTTTTTGAACATACTCAACGGCATCTTCGAAGTAATTGTCTTTCTGTAAATTGATTTGGTTCACTATTTCTTTTCGTATTATATCTTTATAATTACATGCATTGTCGAAAATGTCGTCTAAGGAGAGTACTTTACCTCGCTTAAGGTCTACATTATAGGTCGAAACTATTGTATTGCCATGAGCACCACCTGTATATGTGTAATAATACATTACTAAGCTTACGAAGTCCTTTGAAGTGTACTTTAACTCGGTGGAGATGTGGACTTCATATTTGGTTCGCAAGATTCCATCTTTAAATGCCTCTTGTGCGGATGTTTTAACATCTTGAATGATACCGCTGACTATCTGCTGGATATGGCTGTTAAAGTCGTTTTCAAAGCCTGTATTTGTTGTATTCATAATCTTTGGGATTTGCACGTAGATTCGTGTAGTATCATTTTCTGAGGTTGTTTCAATCAACTCAACCGTGTGTGATTTCATTGTTAAGACATATGCTACAATCGCAACTATAAATAAAAGAGCTAATATTACTATTCTCTTATCAGAAATTCTTTCCATAAATCCCCCTCCAGATGAATTTGGATAATGTTAACTAAAAGTATTGAAACTTTCCAAAAACCGCATTATCCTTATAAATAGGGGACACCCCCCAAACCAACTCTTGACAAAGCAGGTTCCCCATGATGAACACCCCAACTCTTTCTTGTCCAAAATGTGATTCTACCAACTTTCACACTTACACTCTTTCATCACTACAAGTTAACACTATCTGAATTTGTAGATCTAAAAAGACACTTATCTATATGCTAAAGTAAACCCACCATCGTTTTAGATGGTGGGTTGTGAGAAGTTAAAATGAACCTATATCACTGCTTTGTTTTGTCCCTTCTGGATTACTTATTTCTGTTTTGGCTTCGTTGTTGGTTTCCTGTAATGAAGAGGTTTTTCCCGGGAAGAATACTTTCTCAAGTATTTGTTCGGTCGTAGTTGCATCTGCCTTTTTGTTTTCAACATATACTCCGTCCAACATTACCACATTGTTCTCATCAACACTGAAGACAAATTTCATATCAACGATTGCGTTATTGTAATGTCCCTTTCCTGTTAAGACAACTTTACCCGATTTACTGTCATATGTCCATTTCGGGTCATATAAATATGTATTAAAAGCCCTTTCATTGTTAAGAAAACGACTTGCTTGCTGTAATTTAGACTGTTTTACAGCGTTTATTTTCTTTACTGGATCTACAGACCCTTTGGTTTCTTGCGTTATCCCTGCGCTCTCTTTTGACGATTCCACACTCTTAGGAGGCAACTGCGTTGTAGCAGTTTCCTGATTCGTTTGTGATGTTGGTGTATTCTTCACCTTTTGCTGCTTATCTGTTCCAACACTTTTTGTTTTTTCATCGACTTTTTTCTCTACCATTTTCTCTACCATGCCAGATTGACTATTTATATCACCAACTACTTCAGAGATGTTCTTGCCTTTTTCGAGTGCTTCAAGAATGTCCAATACCCGAACAGAAAGGTCAGTGTTATTGTAAAAGAGCTGAACAGGTTTAACATCACCATTTTCTTCTACACTGAAAACAACTTTGAGCCTTCCATTATTAAAAACAACCCTGTCAAATGGCTTATCTACGCTCCATCCTGTTTTTCCAAGAATTTGTGAATAAGTCTTCTCATTGAGTACGCTGTTCTTGACAAGCTCTACGATGGAATTAGAAAGTGCAGGTATATTGAACATCTTTGAAATAAGATAGTCCCGAACCTCATCTACCATCTGAACATTATCTATATAACCCGCATTAAGCATTACATTGTTTCCATCGACAACTTCAAAAACAAATTTAAAGTTGCACTTGCGACTTCCATATGTTCCAGTTCCAGTTAGAATTACAGTATTTTTGCTAAGATCTTCTGTCCAGTTCATATTTGTCAGCAGTGAAGCAAAAGCTCTTTCGTTGTTTGGAACTGAGGAGGCATTGCTTAATTTACTATTCTTAACAATATTTATCAATTGTCCTGCTGACACAGATGCAACCTCAGAGATAGGACCTTTGGCTATGATATCTTTTATTTTCTCAACATCCATCGATGAATTGTTTAGACTTATACTTGACAAATACACCTTTTCACCAGAACATGTAAACACGATTTCAAGTTGCTGAGAATCTTGAGTTAATCCAGAAACTGAATATTTTAGCCCTTCAGGAACTTGTTCATATCTCCACTGAACATCTCTTAAGTACGTTGAGAAGAACTCGCCAAACGTCATCTGTGGTGAAACATATGGTACAACAGAACTAAGAATCTTCTCTTTGTATTTTTCATTTTCGAGCGCAAGAGAAGGAGTAAAACCGAAAGACTTGTATAAGGAATCAACATATTGAGATATTCCCTGAGCATCAACTTGTTGACCATCGATAAACATGTACTGAATACTTAAGAAACCGTCGTCTTCGACTTTGAATCCAATGGTAATAATCTTATCACTCTCACTTATATCCTTTGCATTTAGTTCAACCACTTTTTCATCCTCTTTTTTAATCGTCCATTTTGCTTCTTTTAAATTTGAAAAAACGTTCTTAATAGGAATATTTGGATATTCTTTCAAACTTGCATTTTGAACGATTGTAACCAGGTCCCCAGCAATTGCTTTCTTATACATATTGCTTAAATAGAAATTTGCCTGTTCGTTAGATAGCTTTGCGTTATCAACAATCACTTTCTCTACAGTAATCGTAAACTGTTCTTTGACTCTTGAAATACCATACCAGATCTCAACATTTTGATAATCTTTATCCACTCCTACAATTCTTATATACTCCTTGCCATCGGATTGAATATAATCATAAGTAACATTTTTGAGATAATTAATTGGAGCTTTTGGATCAGCACCCTCAAAACCTACTGGAGCGTTAAGAAGTACCAAATTGTATAACGCCCGACCATATATGTTGAGTCTGTACATCTCTTCTGGATTACTGTAGAGCTGACCGTTTAGAAAGATCTTCAATCCAGAAGGTGTAACTTCAGCAAGATACCGATTATTCATTTGATCACTTGCAGAAATCTTTACACCAGTTGTAGTATATTGAACCGTTATCGTTCCAAATGCATTTTCAAATGCTTCGCGGATTGTAAGAGTTTTGAATATACCATATGGACTTTCTATAAGCTTCCTTTTTGAGTTAACAAAAAAAACACTGCTAAGAATCAATACGACAATAAATACTACTAAAAGTGTGATTAAAAAACCAAGTTTTCCCCTCTTTTTTCCTGCCACATTAGACGAAGGAATACGTCTTCGCATACATTCATCCTCCCTTTGCTTTTTTTCAAATTATACACTACATTAATTATACAACAATTCCTAACATATGAAAGTGTGGATTTAAAGCACAGTATCTGACCACTTGAAAAAAACAGAATCGTGTGGTAGAATTCATACGGCATAAGGTTATTTAACATGTGGGGCCGTAGCTCAGTTGGGAGAGCGCTACCTTCGCACGGTAGAGGCCGTGGGTTCAAATCCCATCGGCTCCACCAGATTGAACAACATATTGATACGATGGATAGGAGCCTTGATAAATCAAGGCTTTTTTTGTTTTGTAGTGTACATCCACTTGGAGATGATGGAAATAAGACTAAGTGGTTCGACAGCAAAGTGAAAGCTTTGAAAGGTCTAAAAAGTCGGTTGAATGTAAAGAAAAAAAGAAAGTATTTGAAATATTCGGGGGATATGATATATATGATATAATTGTGATGATATACTAAAGTTGTAACATATTAACCTAATAGATGTAATAGACCTATAAGAAAGGAGAGGTACCTATGCAATAATATTAGGTTAAAATGTTACAAAATGGCTTGACCGCTGCAAATCATATAGCTGTTTTTATAGATATCTATAATTCAATTTATGCAGGAGGTATTATTTATGAACAATTCTGAATACGAATCTGAATATAAAAAATATAGAAAGAAAGCTGAAGAATATATAAATGATAGAGAGAAAACTAAAAATCTTTTAGATGAAGCTGTGAGAAAAGCCAACAGACAAGGACCTTTAGACAAAATATGGGATGATATTCAACTTATGTTTGGATTATTAGGCGATTGGTTAAGTGGAACATATAAAGTTTCGATGGGAACAATCTTAGCTATTTTGGGAGCAGTAATTTATTTTGTTACTCCCATTGACGCCATAGCAGATTTTATTCCTGTTCTTGGTTGGATGGATGATGCAGGTGTATTTACACTAGTAATAAACCAAATTAGAGCTGAGTTGGATAGATATGGAGAATGGAAGCGACGATAAATATGATGAGATTATTCTTGTGGAAAAAATTGCAAATGATATAAGAAAGACAAAAAATAACTACTTTAATTAAAGGTGTGTTAGCGATATCGGTAGCTTTTTAGCAATGACTCTTAACATTGTTTTGACATGTTTAGAAAGCAAATGAAAAGTGGAGTTTTAACCTCCACTTATCATTTTTCTGGTCTTTTAACCTTTAAAGCATTTACGGTTACTTTATATTTTCTCCCCTCAATTTCTACTTCGTATGTGATGCTAAATCTATCTTCCGGAATGCTTTTTAAGTACTCATCATCAACTTGCTTCCAAAACATGTTTTCTGCTATCAACTGCGCTCTTTCCTGCCGGATAGCTTCCTGAAGTGCTTCTCTTTGCGCTGGGACTACCGCTGCAACAATCGTTAAGAAGAGCATCAGTACTATCATTGCCATGATTAGCTCTGTGTAAAGCATACACTCCCCTTAGTTCCCCCATCTAAAATACGATGATGTTAACTAAAAGTATCTAAACTTTCAAAAACCACATTATTCTTTAAATAGGAGACACCAACCAACTCTTGATAAAAGCGGGTTCACCAACAGGTTCGCCAAAATGAATAACGCAACACTTTATTGTCTAAGTTTATCTTTTGTTGGCATGTGTCAAAATATCGTGATATGGGACAAGTCAAAACTACAAGTTAACACTATCCCCTAAATGATTTTTCAAAACACCAGAACCTGACAAAATGACAGATTATGATAAATTTTAAAAATTACATAGACCGCTTTTTAAATTAAAAATACAGCTGGTGGGTGTGGCAGGAATTGAACCTGCGACCCCTTCCTCGTGAGGGAAGTGCTCTTCCACTGAGCTACACACCCTAAAGAGTCATGAAACCTCATATATTTTAACATACAAATGTACTTTTTCAAGTTACAAATATTATTAGAGGTTTGCTAATGCGATCTTTTCCTCGCTTGTAAGTAAGTTGTCCACTTCAAGTGTTAAGACCATTTCATTTGGTAGTTTAATAACACCTGAGATAAACTTCGCATTTGCCATTCCAGCTACATGTGCCGGTGGTTCGTCTATGACTTCTTCTGTTACTGTTAGAACTTCTCTTACATCATCTACGAGAAAACCTACCTTTTTTCCATTTTCTAACTTGACAACAATTATCTTTGATTTTTCCTTATTTGAAAAATCTTCAAGCATAAATTTCTTTCTAAGGTTTATGATTGGAACTATCTCCCCCATGAGGTTAATTATTCCTTCTACATAATCTGCAATGTTTGGCATCTTTGTGGTCTTTTCATATTCTTTGACACGTTCAACTTTCATTATGTTTATTGCAAATACTTCATTTCCAAGGTGAAACGTCAAGAATTTTAATTCCACAAAATCACCCCCATTATTCGATTCGTTCAACAATTATTTTATCATAGAAATCGGTGATAAGTAAAGTAACAAATCAGAATTTTGACAAAGAGACGATAACAGATAATACAAGCAAAACACCAGCATAGATAAGCCAGCGAAATCCAAGTGAGTTGCTATCTTTTGATTTACGCTCATTTTCATTCCTGTACGCCCTTAAGCCTATTTCGAAGAATATAATTGCCACTACCAGTGCCACTATAAAAGCTACGAATAACACATTTGAAATTATGTATGAGATATGCATCTTATCACCCTTAAAAATTTTTAACTACTGCAGTTTGATATGTTAAAATGTAAGGTTAATCTTTGGTTTGTTGACATCTATTTGGCTTGCAGTACTTCCTGCAAGTTTCATTGCTTCTCTCCATGTTGAGAGTAGATCTTCAAGTAATGTTTTGACATCATCGAGCATTTTCTTATCTTTCTTTACGTTTGCCTCAACTAATGTTCGGTACATATAATTGTAGAGAGCTCTCAGGTTCTTTGCAATATCTCCACCTTTTTCAATATCGAGCGATAGATTAAGCTCCATTACTATGTCCTGAGCCCTGACAATCTTTGCGTTTGCATTGTTAAAATCTTTTTCATCTATCAATTGTTTTGCTTCTTCAATAACACTAACAGCCTTTTGTAATAACAACTCTATAAGTTTTGCAGGACTTGCGGTTAATACCATCTGTTCTGTATAGTCCATATTGAAAAACCTCCTTTTTATATCACTTAAATTAATTCACATGTGCAATTGCTTCAAGGACTTTTGAAAAATAATCTATATAGTAATCAAGGACGACTGGTATTTTGTTTTCAACAAGATCCGAAATTTCAAAGACATCTTTTTTATCAAGTGAGCTCAGAAGTTCTTTAAGTATTTCGGCAACCTCTTTCCTTTCTGTAGAAAGTGCAAGCTCGCTTTCGTTAAGTTTTGTGATTTGATTTGTTGAGTTCCTCAAGTTCTCCATTGCCGAAAGACCTTCCGCTAAATCTTTTATTGCTTTCCAACCAGCCTCGTTACCCGTAATAACATTACTTGCAACCTGTGGAAGTAGCGCCTTTACATTCCTTATATACCCTAATACATCTTTAAGAGTATCTTTGAGAAACGATATTGCATCTTGTGTTTCAATTTCTATCAATATTTCTTCGTCTACCTTTGCACCTCTAAGCTCGTCAACAAACGATACTGGAACTTCTTTATTGTTTATTTTTAAAGCTTTCAGTACCTGACCTTCAAGAACTACAGTCTTGAGTAATGCGTCAAAGTTTTCAAAGTTTTCTGCACTGAATTCTTTTTCAACACCGTTCAAGATCACCTTAACCATTTACTTTTCACCTCTTAATTTAAAGTATGCTCTTAATATACCTGCTATTGTTTTCGCGTCCGTTATTTCTCCATTTATACATTTCTCTACAACAGTGTTGAAATCCTCAATGCGAATTTCAAGAATTTCATCTTCATCTGGGTTTGATTGACCAGGCGTGAGTCCCTGAGCTAAATAAAGATGAATGATTTCGTTTGAAAAACCAGGAGTGGTGTGGATATATCCAAGGTATGTGTAACTTGCTGCTTTGTAACCCGTCTCTTCTTCAAGTTCACGCTTGGCGCATTCGAGAATATCTTCACCAGGCTTGTCAAACTTTCCAGCGGGTATCTCAAGAAGTTTTTGCTTTATAGGATATCGGTATTGTTCAACAAGAATCACTTTGCCATCGTTTGTAACAGGCACAACAGCTACAGCTCCTGGGTGTAATACGTGCTCTCTCACGCTCATTGCCCCATTTTCAAGTATGACATCATCTTTGAGAACAGTTAAGAGCATCCCATTAAATATCACCTGTGTACTTATCGTCTTTTCCATACCTTTTTTTACCTCCTATTCTTTGTTTATTTGAGATATATCAATAAAGTATACTCCTTTACCGTCCGTCGTCACTATCTTTCCAAGTGATTTTGAAAGAGCTACAGATAGAACAGCTTGTCTAAAATCACTGTAAGAGTCTATTATTTCGAATTTCTCGCTCCATACCTTAATTAGGTTATCGGTGCCAACTGTTAATAATGTATTCTTATAACAGATAACCTTGAAAATTGTTGAGTTATGAGCTTTAAATTCCCTTTTCAAGTTCAAAGTCCCATCCAAAACGTATACCTTACCATCCCAACCAGCTGTAAAGAGCTCAACAGTGCCATCTTTCTGAACTTTCCCATCAAGTGACCACAGCGTCTGACTTGATAGCTTTCTTTTGTAAATCTTTCCGGATGTAATTCTCACTATATAACCTTCCAAGGTACTCACGTAAATATTGTTAACTGAGCTTGCCCATATATCTGTAACTGAAAGGTTTAATGTGTAGGAATTTCTCTTGTTATATCCGGTTAAATCCCAAACGAAGAGTTTACCATCCCAATCACCACTTATTAGTATATCATTAATAACGTAGATGCTCCACACATAACCTTTATGTCCTGTTAGAATATATGAAAGTTTTCCACTTTTGAGGTCCCAAATTCTTACTGTTCTATCACTTGAAGAAGAGATAATATAATCATTGTACCTTGTAATCTCTCTTATAGAGTCGGTGTGGTCATTAAGTAACATAGTTAAATGAAACTTACCGTCTTTATGATTCCAAATGCTTATATTTCCATCTTCGTGACCGCAAACTACTATTTCGTCAGCATAGATAGTTGAAATGTTGCTTAGAGTGCTTGAGAATCTTCTTACTACTCTGTAATTCTCTATTTGTAGCAAAAGACCATTCGATAAGCTTGCAAAGATTGTATCAGTACGATTTTTATGAAAAGAAATATCAATAACTGGAGCTTCAAATTCCATTATTCTATCGTATATCCTAAGTTTTTCACCACCAAATACCAAACCTTTATTATCTACTAACGCACAGTAAAGTGGAAAGACTTCCGCACTATAATTTTTCCAGCTCTTTCCATCGTATAGCGAATATATTCCATTGAAGTATAAGACCACAATTGAATTTCCCACGTTTGATATCTTCACAACGGTGCTTTTGTATGTAGCAAAGAGCGATAATGAGCTTTTGGATTTGTCGAATCGGTATACCTTCCCTGTATTCGTTCCAACATATATGTGATTTTCCGAGTCATACACCGCTGTAATCCATTCGTTAGCTTTATCAAAGATTTTCTTTAATTCCCATCTTTTTCCGGAGAAACTCAAAGAAAAAAGTTTTCCAAAGCTGCCTATATAAAGTGTATTTCCATCCGTAGAAACTGAAAAGCTTATCAACGCATCATTGTTGTAGAATGTGCTTTGAACAACGCCATTCTTAATAATAAGAAGTTTTCCTGTAGATGTTCCCACGATGGCATCATCTTTGAAATCTACCACAAATCTTATAGCTGATTCTTCCTGATATACCCACTCTATAAGCCCAGTCTTTATATTATAACTCTCTACGCGTCCATCCTCTCTTCCAACCAACAGGTTGTCCTTTGAAGCATAGATTTTTGATGAAGATTGGAAGTGCCTTGGAGCTTTACCAACGTAACGTCCATCTACGGAATATTTAAGTATGTCGCCTTCCCTATTTGCAGCAAATACAAAGCCTTTCCATACCTTTATTGATGTAATCTCCGAAGCGGAGAGTTCAAAATTTCTGATCGAATTAAGGGATGGTGATAAGACCGATACTTTCCCCTCAGTTGCTATATACAACATTTTTCCATCATTTGCCATCGATTGTACCGAAGAGGGAAAAGATAGTGATTTTTCGTGCTTAAATGTTCCGTTTTTATCAATGTCGAATCTATACACATCACCATTCGAAAGTCCAATGTATAATGAACCTTGAAAGACATTTGCTGAAAGAATCTGGGATTTCATTTCAAATACTTTTTTGACTTGAAAATCATCAATTAGTGAAAAGATTACTCTACCGTTTTCATCACCGGAAACAAGGTAATTTTGAAAAACAATGAGTTTTCTGATCCAGCCATCGTGAATTTTGAGTATCTTAAATACTTTGAAGTCTTTCCAAATGATGATGGTATTGTCTGAACCGGCTGAAATTAAAAATGATTTGTAAAATAACATTGTGAAGACAGAGCCTTTGTGTGCGGATAATGTATGTAAAAGTTTCAGTGTTGATTTGTCATAAATCTTTATCACATTATCTGGCTTGTATCCTCCGACGGCAACATATTTATCATTTATGGCTATACATCTTGCCCAGCTGTTGTGAGTTGTTGTAGTGCTTAGTAAAACGAGTTCCTCGCTCCAAATTTTCATTGTACCATCTGCTCCAGCTGAGTACAATACGCCGCCGTCTGTTTCAATTTCCCAAACACCAGAATTGTGACCATATAGGGTAAAATCAAGAGCATAAACATTTGCGAAGAGTATAGAGAAAAAAGCAAAGAAATAAAAGCGAATTGAAACACCTAACTGTTTACTCATACAAACCACCACATTTTTATTCATATAAAACAATTATACATCAGTTTTTTCACAAAAGGTTCGATTAAGGTTCGATTTTTGTATTTGAAGAATTTACAAGAATATGCTTTAATTATAAAAGACTAAAATCACAGGTGAATGGTATGAGTAAAACCCTTAGGATATGGACAAAGTTTAATCCGTTTGTTTATGTATTTTCAGTTGGGATAATTATTCTAAATATTTTCGTATATAACAAATACGTCTGGACGCTCGATTTATTCGCCGGATGGTTTTTTTTACATTATATGTCACTATTAAATACGGCTAAGAATCTACGCATAGATATCTCTGGAAAGACAAGGGTATTTACCGATGAGAAATTTAATATAATGTTTGAAGTATCTTCGCATAACAAACGTCCTTTAACAATCGAGATTATTCCGCCTATCACAGTTAAGAAGCCTCCGGTCAAAGTAAGTATTAACTCTGGTGAGAGTTGTAGAGTTTCATTTGATACATTTTTCGGAACGCGCGGAACGAAAAAGCTTGGATACTATACCATAAGGATAGAAAGTTTTACGAGACTTTTTAGCATCATGATTACGGGAGAAATACCATTCACCGTCAAGGTTTTTCCTTCTTTGGAGCAATCAGATGTCAGTACTGAACGGATACTGGAGATGCTTCCAGTTGTAAAAAGCAAATACAAACTTGTTGAAGATATTTCGTACATACGGAATATCAGAGAGTATGAAAAAGAACCACTTAATAGAGTACACTGGAAACAGAGTGCAAAGATGGGAATCCTAATGGTAAAAGAATACGAATACGCAGGCACGACAAAGAACTATATACTACTTGATTTGAACCTGCCAGGGAAGATATATTCAAAGAGTGCCTGGGAATTTATACACAAGAAATATCAAGAAGAATCAATTAGAGCCGTTGTTGGTATGCTTAAATTTCTTAGCGAACGTCACGAAAAAACAAGTTTGTTGATTTCACATTCGCGGGGAACTTTTAATCTTTCATTTGCTGATTACGTTCTTTACTTTGATTATTTAGCTGAAGTTGAGGGCACTCTGGAAAACGAAAAGGATACGTCAGAACTGCTTGAGCAAATTATTGAGACAGTACAACCCACAGATAATGTCTTTATTGTAAGCATGTTTCTTACAAAGGATGAAGTTGAAAAATTGTTAAGATTGAGGACAAGATGCGGTAGAGTTGTGGTTCTCTTAATGCCTTACGGTTATAGAGAGGCAACGAGTAAGAAATTCAAATCTTACTTTGATGTTCCTATGGAAGTTAGGGAGCTATACAACTATGCGAGAGTTCTCGAAGAGGAGAATATACTCATTGGAATTTGGCATGAGAATACAAGTTTTATGGAAGGATTATTGAAAATATCAGAGTCTGAAAATGTTTAGTTTAGAGGTGAATTTGTGGTGTATAATTTTTTTCGGATGTTCGTTGTGCTATTTTCATTAATTTTTCCCACTTTTGAACTGTTCACCAATCTATATTTCTGGATCTTTTCTTTATTACTCTTTTTATCCGTCTTAGTTAGTAATTCAATTCTATCTAAGGTCTTCATTCTGTTTTCGTTCTTGTATTCAATGTCATTCTTAAAGCAGGATGTTATTCCATATTTGCTCGTCATACTTCTTGGAATTTTTATTCGTAGGAATGGAGTAACGAATAAATGGATATCGTATATTCTATACATTTTTTGTGTTGCACTCTTTAACCATGCACTTACCCCTGTATTTTTTATAATCTTCACAATACTCAATTTTCCAGAATTTGTGTCGATGTTTAAAGACAAAAAGCTTGATAAAAGACTTGGACTTATGCTTGTTTTCATTTTAATATTCATTTCCATTCCATTTCCAGATTTTAGGTTGGATATCATTAGAATAATTCAGTCTAAAGAAGGACCTTCTAATAAACTTAGCATTGAAAAGAGATATTCTAAAGAATTGTCTATTAGTAATTCAACTTCTAATGGTTCTGCAATTCAACCATCTGAGAAACCTGGTGCTACAAATACAAGTGTTTTAGAGCAAAAAGTAAATGAAGTTAGTAAAATAGCAAGGACTAAAATGTTTAAAATCTTGCAAATGATACTTATGCTTAGTATTGTGGTAATACTATTCTATGTATTAACTGTTGTTGCAAAAGCTCCAAAAGAAACTCGTGGTTCTTTACTCACAAGTTTTGGAGTTACCATTGTTGTTCTTCTGTTCTTTCTTTTTGTACTTGCACCAACGATTTTTGAAATGATTAATCATGTAAGAAATGGTCAAATGTTAAGTGAGAGTGTTGAGAATAGTAAATCTAATATCGAGCAAGATTCTCAAAGCATAACAACGCATTTTTCAAATAATGTTGGTTCAGGTTCAACAACTGGTTCAAGAAATAATTCAATGGATTTTATGATATTTTTATTCCAGTTGGCTTCGAGTATCTCAGGTATTATTGCTATTCTCTTCCTTGGAAAAATGTATTATGAGCTACTCATAAAAAGGCAAGAGCAACAAGATGAAAAACAAGTAGAGACTGTATCTGATAGCACTGTTTATAAAACAAACTATTCTTACGATGAAATCATGGAGTTGTCCGGAACTGACTTTGTTTACCACGCGTATCACTACATTAGGCAGAACATCTTTAAAGATTTCGACTCACTTACACCACATGAACTATTAGAAAAGTTTAATATACCTGAGCTTTACGGATTATCTGAAAAGTATGTTGAAGTTACTTATGCATTTAAAAAAGACATCCGAGACAGTGAAGTCAAGTATCTAAAAGAAGAATTTGTGAAGTTGATTGAAAAAGGGTATGATATTTTTGAATATCTGAAAACGTAAATTATGATAATTCAATAACAAAAAGTAAGAGCCATATAAAGAGCTCTTACTTTTTGAATAATGAGAAACAAATTGAGTGTTAATCGACCTTTAAAACTGGTACGCTTTCAAGTATAGACTTCAATATTTCTTCTTTTGACTCTCTGAGTATTTTAGACTCCGTGCTTTGTATAATTCTATGAATTAAGACAAAAGGAGCTATCTTTTTTACATCATCTGGGAGTACAAAATCTCTTCCGTTTATGTAAGCCCAAGCCATGCTTACATGCATCAATGCAAGGCTTCCCCTTGGGCTGGAGCCGTATTTGAGCGATTCGTGACGCCTTGTAGCATCTACAATACCGACTATGTACTCCTTGACTTCTTGACTAACCTTAACATCCCTAACTTTTCGTTTTTCCTCTGAAAATTCTTCAGGTGTACCAACTGATGTAAGACTTTCTATAGGATGAGTCTTTTTTTGAGATTCGAGTACCTCGATTTCGCTTTGTTTGTCAGGGTATCCAAGACTTATTCTGACTGTAAATCTGTCAAGTTGCGCTTCTGGTAATGGGAACGTTCCTTCATATTCGATTGGGTTCTGTGTTGCGATCACAAAAAAGTTATTTGATAATTTGTGAGTTACACCATCAACTGTAACTTGTCTTTCAGCCATGGCTTCAAGAAGCGCTGACTGTGTCCTTGGAGTTGCACGATTGATTTCATCGGCTAAGAGTATATCAGTAAATATTGGACCTTCTCTAAATATGAAAGATTCGGTCTTTCTGTCGAAGATGGAGAGACCTGTAAGGTCTGTTGGCAGTAAGTCCGGTGTAAATTGTACACGTTTAAAATCAAGTCCAAGAGATATTGCAAGTGCCCTTGCAAGAATTGTCTTACCAACACCTGGGACGTCTTCGAGTAAGACATGACCGCCTGCATACATTGCTGCAATAACTATTCTTATTTCTTCATTTTTACCTTTGATGACTTTCTGAACATTCTCAAGAACTCTTTGGTGTAAAGGTCTTTTCTCCATTACTTTCTACCTCTGTCTTTTATAAAATTTTCAATCGATCTATCCCAAGTACGCTCGCCTTCCTTTGTGAAGAAACACCCTGGGATTTCTCCAAGACCTCTATGGTACGCTACACATTCACAACACTTTCCACGCTTGTCACAAGAAGTGTATGTACATGTACAATTCTTTAGGTTCCTTTCAAGTGACGGACACCCTGATGGCATATTCTCACTCCTTTGTATACATATTTTGTAGGTAAATTAACCGCTATTACTAATATTATACTTAACGATTCTAAAAATTCCAGACCTTTTTAATACGCAATTCCTTATCGAGCAAAACAAGTCTTGCAGGAAAACCTTCCTTTATCCTTCCACCATTGAGATTTAAATCCTTACATGCATTATATGAGCTAACCATTGCAAGTTCTTTCAAAGAGCATCCGGTAAATCTCCAAAAATTCTTAATAGCTTCCGAAAACCTAAGAGTGCTTCCTGCTAAGGTGCCATCACTCAATTTTGCAATTCCACCTTCTACGTACACGCGCAAATCACCAAGCATGTAATTCCCATCTTTCAAACCTGTAGCACTAATGCTATCTGTAACAAGAATAATCCTATGTGCGCCCTTAGTTTTGTAAACCAATTTTACAAACTCGGGTGAGCAGTGAATCCCATCAGAGATTATCTCCAATGTAAAATCGAGTAATAATCCTGCGCCGGTCACGCCAAGCTCCCTGTGGTGCAACGGACTAATTGCATTTGGAAAGTGTGTAATTCTTCTGAAACCTTCGTCGAAGGCTAACCTAGCTTGCAAGAATGTAGCATCTGTGTGACCGATAGATATTCTAATACCTTTTGCTTCACTGCTTTTTGAGAATTCAACAAATGAATCGTATTCTGGAGCAACAGTTATCATACCGATAAAAGAAATCGGTAAGTATCTTTCAAGTTCATATACACTTTTTGGTGGTGTTTGTATGTAAGACTCATTATGTGCACCTTTCCTTTTTGGAGATATGAATGGTCCTTCAACATGAAGTTTAAGGTCTGTTGGAAGTTTTAACTTACTCAACTCTTCCAGTTGACAAGTAACGGTTGTGGGTTGAAAATACCAAACACCTTCAAGAGCTTCGTATTCCTTGAAAAGCTCAAACTCAATTTGAGAGGCTGTCATAGTGTCGATGCCTCTTATTCCATGTATATGTGGATCAACAAATGCTGGCATTAGAATATTTTCGTAGATGGTTTTATCTGTTTTTTTGACTTTCAAGATAGTATCCTCAAATTCAACAGTCCCCACGTACTCGCCATCTATAGGGTCAACTATTAGAACATTTTCCAGAATCATAAAGTCACTCCTTATTTGATATGTCGATATGTCTTACAACCTTTCAAAGAGATACATATTTGGTAAGTCCGTGAGGTTTATCTGGATTTAAGCCTTTATAAACTGCTCTTTTATAGCCGAGTAACTGAGCGTAAAGATTTAGTACTTGGACTTCGAATTCTGTGTAATCGATTGAGGAAGTGATTATATCTACAGTTGTCCCACGTTTCATAATATCGCTTGCGAGCTGTTTTTCAAGAAGACTTGCGCTTTGAAATTTCGAAAAAATAACAACATGTGAATTTTGTGATAATAACGCAATTGGTCCGTGACGATATTCAAGTGTTTCGTGGAATTCTGTATGGTCCATGGATAATTCTTGTACTTTTAGAGCACTCTCCTTGGCTATGTAATATCGTTCGTCATAACCCAGGAAAACGAAATGTTCTTTTGTGCTTACTATTTCTTCCGAAGTCATTTCATCAAACTTTTTTAGATAATACTTAGCATCAATATCAACATATCTAATACTATTCAAAAATAGTCTTAATATAGCAGAAAAACTTCCGGTCATAACTACTGAATCTTCATGACTAAAATCTAACTCGTATGTAGAATCACAAACATTTGCTAAAGGAGTTCCTTTGGCGCAAGTTACCCCGAGTGTTCTAATGTTGCCTTTCAACAGTTCGGCAACTTTAATGGTTTCGCTTGTATATCCTGTTCGAGAGATAAGAATTGCATAATCGTAATTGCTAACGATCTGCTCATGCATTTCCATCAGGAGTACTTTGCCGGCAGTTACACAGTCTACGTTAAAACCATTTTTTCTAAGTAATTCGGCAATAATAAGTTCCGCATTATACGAACTGCCGCAACCAATAAATATATAACTTTTTCCCTTTTCAAACTGTGGCGATGGAATACTATCAACAATCTCAAGTAACTTGTCAACTCTGCAGATTTCATTGTACGTTATGAAATTTTTCATATCTCGTTCCCTCCAAAGATCTGTAGATAATGTCAATTAAAAGTACTAAAACACTCAAAACACATAACATTCTTTAAATAGGAACCAACTAATTAACTCTTCACGAAAGAAGGTGACTCAACATGAACAACTCAATGCTTTCTTACCCAAAGAGTGGTTCTAATAGATTCTGCAAAAATGGTTATGACGAATACAACAACCAACAGTTCCTCTGTAAAGCTTGTTAACACCATATAGAAATACACAAAATTCATTGCTTTTTTCTAGAACTCGTCATGCCAAGTATAAAGTACCTTTTCAATCTCCCCGAACCCGTCACTTTTATTCCTGAGAACTTTAAATACTTCCGCTTCCCTATTTTCTTTGTTTTAAAAGCTTTCTTTTATATATGAAACATAATATATCTTATCGCACCTTTGTTCATTCTCTAAGTATTATATTTTTCTATTAGTTAATCACGAAACTAACTTTATCCTTAGTATTGAACTTATTACAAAAAATTGGAGCACATAAAAGCATAGTAAAGTAGTATCGCTTCGCAAAAAAGGTATGAATCCAAATTCTTGTTGTTAAAAGACTTTTTCCAACTAAAATGATGGTGAATAATATGGAGAATCTATCGATAGATATTCAAGGTTTTGTGCTGTGAAGAATAATTGGGAAAATCCCTATTGAAAACATCAACAATACTATTTCAGAATTTATAAGGCAAAAAGAATAGATTTATAATATAATTCCTTATTTGGCATATTTAAAATATCTTCATTTGAACTGTGACCAAGAATGTTTTAAGTTAAATGAAACGGAAGAGGTTTAATTATTGACGTATTTCTTTTCAGCCTTTTTCTACGAAAAACGATATTAAAATCTTGAGGTGTTGTTTAGAAGTATTTCATGCAAAAAATTAATAAATCCACTTCTCAACAGCTCGAGCGGTTTGATGGATATACTGGTCTGCTCTTTCTTTTACGTTCTGTTTCGTAATCTCGAAGAGAGCTTCCAAGACATGCAATTGCGATATCTTGGATCTAATTGCACCACTTTCGAAAGGTGCTTCGCGTATAGGTGTAAGTATTACGTAATCAGCGACATCTGCAAGAGGAGATCTTTTATGACCTGTTATGGCTATGATTTTAGTATTGTTATCTTTTGCTAACTTTGCCAAATCTACGATCACCGATGTTGAACCGCTCTGAGAAAAAGCAAGAAGAACGTCTTTTGGTGTAGCGGATGCAAGTGTCATAGCTGCAAGATGACTGTCTTGAGTAAAGAATGTATCTACACCTATTCGCATAAATTTATAGTAAGCATCTAATCCTGTTGCTCCGGATGCACCAACACCAATTATGTAAAGCCTTTTGCATTCGGAAATTAGCTTTGCACATTCAATCAAGGTATCTTTGGACGATCTAAGTATTTCATACGTCTGCGCAATAGCATTAACGTGATTGTTTTTTATCTGCAAGAGTATATCTTCAGAGGAGAGTACTTCATTTTCACCTTTGCTATTAGGGATATTCTTAGCAAGGAATATTTTGAAAGAATGAAAACCTTCAAAACCAATTTTTTGACAGAATCTAACGATTGTGCCTTCACCAACGTTTAACAGCTCAGAAAGTTCGGTAATGCTCATGTGTACAACTTCTTCCGGATTGTCCAAAACGTACTGAGCTATGATTCTTTCCTTTTTAGTAATTACACCACGTTGGCTACTTAATAATGTTAAGAGATCCTCAACCATACTATTCTCACTCCTTAAGCTGTTCTAAAGCAAAAAAAGAAGCACCGATGAGTCCTGCATCATTCTTGTAGACGCTGAATTCAACTTGTTCTGGTTTGTAAAGAGACTTGGACGAAAGATGTCTTAGCTTAGTCCTAAGTATTTCCAATGCATCTTCTCCAAGCTCTGAGAACCCTCCACCTATTACGACAAGTTCTGGATCAATCATAAGAAATATCTTATCAATCAAAATCGAAAAATCATTGTACAGCCTTTCAATTGCAGTCATTATTTTCTTTTCTTTGTTTTTAAAGTCACACAGCAATTGATTTCGTTTAAGCAGAGGAACAGTAGCGTATCTGTGAAGGACCTTCATAGATATATATTGTTCGGCACACCCTCGTTTACCACAATTACATTTTCGACCATTAGGATAAAGTATAGTATGACCGATTTCCCCAGCTTCCCAAAGAGAGCCATCGACAATCTTTCCGTCAATGAAAAGTCCACCCCCCAACCCTGTTCCTACAGTTAGAAAAACCAACGAACGAACTTTTCGAATATACGCTTCCGCTAATGTCGCTGCTTTAGCGTCATTTATAACATAGGTTGGTATTCCTAAGAGAGCTTCAACTTCCTTTTTAACATTCCTTCCTGCCCAATTTCTTAAATTTGGTGTTGAGTATAAGACTTCTCCAGTCTTTGAATTAATCCTTCCAGCTGATGCAATTCCTATTGCTGATATTTCTTTTTCGTGTTCCATAATTTTCTGAATAATTTGAATTGTTGTTGCCAATGGATCCTTTTTGGACGTCTTCTTGATAACTTTATCATAAAGTGTATTTTTGTAATAAATTGAGCCTTTTACAGTAGTTCCTCCAATATCAATAGCTATGATTTTCTTATCCACTCTATTCTAGCTCCTTTCATTCAAGGTATTTGACTAAGAACTATTGTTAATCATGAAGAACGATACCTATTTCAAACGGTCGGTGCCATGGAAAAAATACAGAGCACCTCCAATTCTTTTTGAAAGCTCTGTTTATTTTTTCAATATAATACTGGAGATTCTTTTCGACAAAAACCTCAGCCCATTCTTCATCTTTTATCATCGAAAGACATGGACTTGCATTATAGTTACGCTTACTGATTTCCTCGTACAGAATCTTTCTAATATTAGCTTGATATCCCCAATGTTCCAATAAGAGTATAGATTGGTATCGCTCTATTGCCTCTTTATCTATTACAAGTAACCCTTTCTTATTCAGGTGCAGCAATACAGAATGGGCACACGTTGATCCAAGCGTGTTGCCAGCTGTGTTCCATCCATAATAAGTTGTAATTTCCCAGTTTATGTTTCTGTGAAAGATTGTTTCAATCAAAGAATTGTCTGAGCCATTTGCATACCTCACATCTGCAATTGCTATTATTTTGTTTTGACTGTATGTGAGGTCGATGGCTTCAAGTAATTGGGTGTGTTCATCCTGTCTTTTCATCTTTGGATAATTATTTTGAAAAGGCGCTTTAGCTGGTTCCTCTGGTTCAAAGTTGTTTACATAAAGTAAGATATCAAATTTAGAGTCCGAGCTAACAGAACCCCCAGCACCACAAATATGGCTCTTAGTGGTTGTTGTCAAATCATCACTATGATACGGAGGTATAAGGTGTTTATATTCCTGTCTTCTGTAAACAACTTTAAACGTTGGCTTAATATCGAAGTAATCACACAAAGATTTTGAAAGCAGACTTAAAGTAGCTTCATCCGCACCATTTCTTATATGTATCCTATCGGTTAATTCCAGTTGTTTAACTAATCGTTCCAATTCGCAAGCTTCTTTGTAGACAAGGCTTCCTTCAGAGTTATCATCGAGCATGATACTTAGAAAATCTATAACCCCAGATTGTACAAGCATAATGGCTTCCTTTGTAATTCGTAAATTTCTTCTGCGTCTCCACAAGAAATCTTTGGCTATCCACTGTGGAATACCAGTTTCTTCCGTATTTTGTTCTTTGGATAAACTTAAAGAATACTCGTAGAGCGCTTTACCAAAATAGACCCAATAATCAGGTTCTTCTTCCATAGAGTTGTAAGTGGGTATCCTTGTGATGCTTTTTGTAGCGTAGACCTTTAGATTACTATTCTTTTCTTTTAGCATTGGTAAAATATTTAACCGTCTAATTAGAGTTTCTTCGTGGGTATAATCCAATCTTGATGGAACGAGTCCGCCATGCAAGAGCATGTCTAAGGACAAAATCGCTAGATCACATTCAGTTGAGTTTTCTAACAACCAATCACTTATGTAGTCAACATCTGCCGGGAACTTCTTAAAACCGAAGCGCTCTGGGACAATCACTTCGATACCAAAAGATGAGCAAAGATGTATAAAATAGTCCTTAGTGCAAAATCTTTCATCTACTGGAAGAAATAAGATTCTCATATAATAGTACACGTTCCGAAATCTATAAATTTAACTTTGAAAAATTTTTTAAAACGGGACGTGTACCAAACACCTCCTTCTATAATATTGATAATGTTAACTAAAAGTATTGAAACTTTCAAAAAACCGCATTATCCTTTAAATAGGGGACACCCCAACCAACTCTTGACAAAGCAGGTTTCCCAAGATGAACAACTCAACTCTTTTTCTTGTCCCAAATGTGGTTCTACCAGCTTATACAAAAACGCTCATAAAGTTTTTGTGTAGTGAAGAATCTATGTAAAACACATAATGGTAATATCAATCGCATCCTTTCACGCTTACGTCCTTTCATCACTACAAGTTAATACTATCCTGGACCATGTTACGAATTTAATTACTCTATTATTGCCCCTTTGTACCCTTCTATAAAGTATCTTTGAGTAAAATAGAAAAACGTTAGGATAGGTATCATAGCTATAATCATAGCAGCCGAAGCGGTTCTGAAATTTGGCTCAAATGTGCTACTTAGTTGAGACAATCCAACTTGTATAGGATACTTCGTAGGTGTTCTCAAAACAATGAGTGGCCACAAAAGAGAGTTCCAGTATGCGGTAAATGCGAATATCGCAAGTGCAGCAGTTGCGGGGCGAACAAGCGGAAATGTTATCTTCCAAAAGACCTGAAATTCGTTACAACCATCTATTCTGGCAGCATCTTCGAGTTCAGCAGGTACTGAAAGATAATGTTGACGCATCAAGAATATACCAAAAATTGATACTGAACTGGGGAGAACTACAGCAATATATGAATCGTATAATCCCATTTTAAGAATTGTTATAAAATTGACAATCAATGCGCCTTCCATTGGTATTAAAAGAGGCAGTAAGATGAATTTAAATACCATATCTTTGCCTTTCCATTCAAGTCTTGCAAGAGGATATGCGGCTAATGCAGATAGTACGACCTGAAAGATGACACCAAGAGATGTTATGATTATTGTATTGAGAAAATATCGAGCCATTGGAACTTTGGTGAAAACAGCAATGTAATTCTCAAATGTTGGATGCTTAGGTATAAGCTTTAGTGGCCACGTAAAGAGATTCTCGCCTGGTCCCTTAAATGATGTTGATAATACCCAAATGAATGGAAAAGTAAAAAATAATGCTAGAATTAACATAATTGTATAAGTGATAACAATCCTTAGTATTTTTTTGGGTTTCATCTCTTATCACCTCGTGCACCAAAGAACCTGAAGTTGATTATTGTGAATATAATTAAAATACCTGAAAAGACAACAGAAGTTGCAGTTGAAAGGCCGAATTTAAATCTGACAAATGCATAATCGTAAATTAAGTACATCATTGTAGTTGTTCCTGAGCCGCCCTGTGTCATTAGGAACACCTCTTCAAAAACCTTAAGTGCTGCTAAGCTTGAAATCGTAAAGCAAAAGAGCATTGTTGGACTAAGAAGTGGGAGCGTAATTCTTGTTAAGATTTGTCTACCGTTAGCTCCATCTATCCTTGCTGCTTCGTACAACTCGCTTGGAATGTTCTGAAGTCCTGCAAGGTAGATAACCATATAGTATCCAATACCCCTCCAAAATGTAACAAACATTACACTGTAGAGTGCAAAACGCTCGTCTGTCAACCACAGCACGGGTTCTTTAATAATACCTATCGATAGTAATAAGTTATTTAATAAACCGTCGACGTTGTATATCCAGCGCCAAGTCATACTAACAATAACAGAACCAGTTATTACCGGGATATAAAATAGCGTCCGAAAAAATTTAATCCCCGGGAGATTTTGGTTTACAAGTATCGCTGTAAGTATAGCTGTTAATTGAATAAACGGAACTATTACAAGATACTTAAAGATGTTTATTAGTGCTTCATAGAAATACTTGTTGTGAAAGATCTCTTCGTAATTCTTTAACCCTACCCATGAAACCTTTTTTGTAAACATGTTGTAGTCACCAAAAGATAAAACAACACCTCTTATTATTGGGTAATATGTAAATATGCCAAGAAGCGTTAAGGGAACAAAGAGAAATAAAACTGCAATCAATATTGTTTGTCTTTTTCTTGTACGCAATCTAATCACCTCACACTATATTTAAAAGGCAAATTATTAACAAATGTGGGGATAACCCCACATTTGTGAAAAAAAGAGGAAAAGATTATTTAGATAATATTTCGTTTACCTCCTTTTCAGCCATACTAAGTGCTTCTTTTGCTGTAAGCTCCCCCTTTATTGCTTTCATCCAGTAGTCTTGGATGACTTTTCTTACATCTGGTAGCTTACTTGCAGGAACACCTATAATAGCTGGAGCATTTAAATCTACTGCATCTTTCATGGAAAGGCTTGCCATGTACATAGCTTTGGCATTAGTGTCTCCTGCTTTAACACGTTGCCTGAAATATTCACTTGATTCCAAGCCTTGGACTGTTGAAGGAAGTACTGTAGCATACTTACTAAATTCTACTTGCCATTTTGCTGAGGTTACGTGTGCGGCAAATTTCGCAGCTTCCTTAGGATATTTACATGTCACAGGAATAGCAAGATTCATAAGTGAAACTTTGATCATTCCAGCCTTTCCGGTTGGATATGCAGAAACGTCTGTAACTTTGAATATGTTAGGGCTGTTTACTTCTATATGTTTGAGCATTGTCAAACCTGCTGGATACATTGCTATCTTGCCTTGTTGATAGAACTCCCTACCCTCACCGTAACCACCAAGTGACCTTGGCATTAAGTTTTCTCTGTATGCTTTTTGGAACCATTCTAACCTTGTAACAGCATCAGGCGTATTAAAAGCTACTTTCTTACCATCCGCTGTTACTATCGGTACACCTTCCAAAAGGAGTTCGTCGATGGCAATTATGTTTGGCTCAAAACCATAAATGTCTAATTTTGCTCTCAACACTCTGGAGTATTCGAGAACTTCATCCCAAGTCTTCGGAGGGTTGTTAGGATTTAGTCCTGCTTTCTTAAGCAAGTCTTTGTTGTACATCAATACAGGAATAGATGCGTACCACGGAAAAGCGTACGCCTTTTTATCGACTACTGTTGCGTTCCAGAGCTTCTCCCAGTACTGTTTTGCAGTAATCTGTGGGATTAAGTTGTCTATAGGTAATAATGCCCCTTGTACAGCAAAATCCGCTGCCCAGCTTGTATTGAGATTTACAACATCTGGTCCTTGACCTGCTGCAATAGCAGCTGTGAGTTTTTGAACCGCTGATCCATAAGGGACATCCAGCCATTTAATCTTTATATCTGGATTTTTCTTCTCAAAATCTGCAATCATTTCATTTATGTACTTGTCAAACGTGGGGCTTAACGACAGTGTCCAAAATTCTAAAGTTATTGTTTTACAAAAACCTATTACAGCTATGAAAACAAAAATCATTAGTAATCCTCTTTTCATCTAATATCCCTCCCTATTAACGTAGGATAATGTTAACTAAAAGTATTGAAACTTTCCAAAAACCGCATTATCCTTATAAATAGGGGACACCCCCAACTAACTCTTGACCAAAGCAGGTTCCTCAAGATGAATAACTCAACTTTTTCTTGTCCCAAATGTGGTCCTACAAGCTTTCACAAAAACGCTCATAAGGTTTTTGTGTAGTGAAGAATTTTTGAAAAACGCACAACGGTAATATCAATCATATTCTTTCACTTCTTTCACACTTACACTCTTTCATCACTACAGTTAACACTATCTAACGTATTTTCTTAGTGTTAAAGTATTTCGTAAAAACTTTCACTGACCATACCAGCTATTCTCCCTATTGCTTCGCCCATGTCAGTACATGTTGCCATTATTATTGCAGCTGACTGTCCTAGGAAAGTTCCCGAGAAATTTCTCCCAATTATTCCTAAGTTTGTGAATTCTTTGGAAATCAAAGATCTTATAGGAATCTCATAGTAATCTTCATATTTTGGTACATCAAAATCACTTTCTGAGTTACCGTTTTCAGTCTTCTTGTGTACGTCGATACCATAAACAGCTTTGACAGCAGCATCCTTAAATTTCATTTTTTTTGCAACATCTTCTCCAGAGAAGATATAGAGACCATGTATGCGACGACTTTCACGAACACCGAGATAAGTTGCTATCTTTTCGATGTAACAATTCTCGAATCCAGGTACATAGTTTTTAGCGAAGATGTACACGGTTTCGACCTGTTTGTGAAGTTCCTTAAGGGCTCTTGATATCTCAAAATCATCAGTTGTTTTTACCCAAATATGTGTTGTGTTAACTGTTACCCTTCTTGGTGATGAAATCTGGTTAAAGAAAAAATAGTCAACCGGGTATTCAAGCCCGTCCTCCTTTGCTTTCCTCACCTCCTTAAAATAGCCTCCAACTGATAGAACTTTTGCGTTTGGTGAAACCCACTTAAAGAAGTTCTCGGGATCTTTTTTGATGGATTCTTGAACTCTTTCAAAATCTACATTACCTAATGTAAACATAAGTGTTGTTCCTTGGTTTTCGTGTGTAGTTTCGTCACCTGAATCGTATGAACAACCAGCAAGATATGAGAGGCTCCCATCTCCAGTGGCATCAACAAATATTGAAGCAAGTATTTCATATTCATTTCCCATAGCACTTTTTACGATGACTCTTTCTATCCTATTTGGTATGGTTTTATCTTCTTTCTTTACAATCACGGATACAGGAATTGTTCTGAAAAGTACGTCTATATCTTTCAATTTTTCCATTAGTATTAAACGGAGAATCTCAGAATCGAAGCAATTCTCGATCATTGCTTCTCTTTTTCTTAACTCTTGAATTATTTCACGGAAAAAATTTCCGCAAAGCAGTTCATCATCGAGCCAAAATCTCATAAACGGGTTTACAAGGCCTGCAGTCGCATTGCCACCTACAACACTGCTCTGTTCAATTAAAATAACTTTTTTCCCAAATCTTTGGGCAGTTACAGCTGCGCTTATTCCAGCTAAACCCGCTCCAAATATTGCAACATCGTATTTGAGAGTCATCATTCTTCACCTCTTATTTTTTATGTTCTCGTATGTCTCGATGAACTTAGCTAACTTAATCCATGGCCTTGTTATTTCTGTTCCAATAACTACAGCATATGCACCAGCAGAGAAAGCTTGCTCGATTTCTTCTTCCTTTGAGTAACCTCCTTCAGCAATAACTGGAATTGGAGAAAAAGAGACCAACTTTCGCACAAGTTCTATGTTTGGTAGTTTAGTATTCTTTGTATATTCAGTATAGCCACTGAGTGTTGTTGCTAAATAATCCGGTTCCAAAGATAGTGCCTGTTTCGCATCGTATTCATCAGCTATGTCAGCTATGATTTCTATGTTAGGGTAGTTATTTCTTACCATATCGAAAAGATCCTTTAATGGTGTGGGGTGATTTCGATGTGTACAGTCTATAGCAACAATGTCACAACCGGCGTCTGCAACCTCCCTAACGTCTTTGAACGTTGGTGTTATATAAGTTTCATACAATCTGTTCTTGACTAAGCCAATTATTGGTATGCTTATATGTTCTTTCAAAAGTCTTACGTGTTCTCCACCATTCGTTCTTATTGCGACTACTCCGATAACCTCAGCCATCTTGGACATATTCAATACAAAGCAAGGATCTTTTATTGGATCTGTAGGTTCTAACTGAACACTGAGAATGATTCCAGGCTGAAAACTAGCCAAACCTATCACCCCTAATCTTTATTATTAATGGCTGAATATTGAGATATTTTCCAAAAATATTATATCATTGGAGATTTTTTTCAAAAAATATCTTATAAGCTGGAAATAAACTAAAAACATAACAAAAAGATAGAATTGTTTCAAAAACGAGGTTTATCTTAGGTTACTTCGATTTTAGATAATATTTTGATAAGAAGATAACCTTGAGAGAATGAATAATGGTATCACAAATATCACAAAAAGGACAACATTTAGTACCAAATGTACTATGCATTAGCAGATAATTTTTAGAAAAGATGAAAAAATGTGTGATTTAAATATTCTGTCCTGAGATTTTCATAAATTTATATAGCAAAATTTAGAAATGCTTTGCTTCCAAGAGACAAATTTTATATACCGGCATATACTATATTTTTGTGTTAAACTAAGATTAGGTTTTGGTATTCCTCGGATATAAAATATAAATACCCTAAAATATAGTGTTAACTTATAGTGATGAAATAGTGCAATTATGAAAGAATGCGTCGGAAAAAGTCTTTCAGTAGTGAAAACTTAGATTCACACATGTTTTTACAAAGTGATACCACTCGGGCAGGAAAGCATTGAGTTATTCATCTTGGGAACCTGCTTTTGTCAAAAGTTGGTTGGAGGGTGTTCCCTATTTAAAGGATAATGCGGTTTTTGGAAAGTTTCAATACTTTTAGTTAACATTATCCATCAAAAAGAGGGGGGCAAGGGATGAAAAAGACAGATTTTTCATTTAAGAAGTTGTTGCTTCTCGGTTTTGGGTTCTTCGGGATAAGCTTAGTGTGGCCACTGTACAACTCCTACGTTCCGATATTTTTGAAAGACTTCGAGCTGTCATCGACTCTCATAGGTTTTGTGATGACCATTGATAATATCTTTGCTATTATCATGCTTCCGCTTATAGGAGTTCTAAGTGACCAAACGAGAACAAAACTCGGTCGTAGGATGCCTTACATACTTGTCGGTGCACCGCTTGCTGCTATCACATTTTCACTTATACCTATAACAAAGGCTTGGCACGTATTATGGTTAATGATGCTCAACATTATCTTCATGAATTTTTTCATGGCTCTCTTCAGGTCTCCTGTTATTGCACTCATGCCTGACATAACACCATCTGAGTACAGAAGTCAAGCAAATGGCGTAATCAATTTCATGGGTGGCGTAGGCGCACTTCTTGCGTTTTTCGCAGGAAAACCGCTGTATGACAAAAATCCCGGTCTGCCATTCTACGTCGGGGCTATAATAATGCTTATTGCCCAGTTGCTTGTTGTTTTGTTCATCAGAGAAGACGAGAAATACAAAGTAAAAAATGGAGAGAAAGTAAGATCTGAGAATGTCTACAAGAAAACAATAGATGAATTAAAAGAGAACATGAAAGATGTCTTTACTTCCAAAGAAAATAGCCTTTTGATGATGCTTATTTCTATACTCTTGTGGTTCATCGGTTACAACGCACTCGAAACTTTCTTCACAAGTTATGCAAAATTTCAAATGGGGATTAAAGAAAGCACCGGTGCACTTGTGCTTGGCTTTTTCTCATTAACGTTTATGCTCTTTGCAATTCCTGCAGGGTTTATAGGCTCAAAAATAGGCAGGAAGAAGACAATGACGATAGGGCTGTCAATAGTTATCGCTATACTCATCGGCACGATACTATCAACAAGAATAATAACAGATGTAGGACTACTAACAAAAGTGTTCTTTGCGTTATTTACAATTGGAGGCTTTGGTTGGGCGATGGTTAACGTTAATTCTCTACCAACAATAGTTGATATGACTGTAGAGGAAAAAGTTGGAGGCTATACGGGGCTATATTACTTCTTTTCAATGGCAGCAAACATTATTGCACCACCACTCGCTGGATTTTTCATTGATAAAATCGGTTACAACACGTTAATAGTGCTCACGCTTGTATTTTTCATACTTGCGACATTTACACTCCAATTTGTTAAAAGGGGCGAAATAAGAACACAAAAAAGTTGAGAAATAGAAAACAATAGCCCCGCTTTTATATTTTAAGCGGGGCTTTCTAATTCCTATTCCTTTTTTCTAAGATTTACAGCAGTTCCATAAGCTATTATTTCAGCTGCACTTTGCATTACAGAAGAAGAACCGAATCTAACCCCAATCACCGCATCTGCTCCGAGCTTCTCTGCTTCATCAATCATTCTCTTCAGAGCTATATTCCTGCTCTCAATGAGCAAATCTGTGTAGCTTTTTATCTCTCCACCCGCAAGAGTCTTAAACGCTGCTGCTATATCCTTCCCTACGTGTTTCGAGTTTACAATGCTTCCCGTTACAATACCAAGTGTTTGAACAATTTCATATCCTGGAACAAAATCGGTTGTTACAACGATCATAGATTACACCTCCTCCTTTCACTTTGCTACACCTCTTTTCTTTCGAAAACAATATATCCAAGCCAAATAAACAATGCACATACAACAACGATTCCAAATGTATAAGGGAGATCGACACTATTCTTCTCAAAAACACGCGCTCCAAGCTGATATGGAAAAGTATTCAAAAATTTTATCGCCTTTATCAAACCCGCTGTTGTGGTTAAAGCAAGTAAACCTAAGCTGGCAAGAAGAGGCTTGACTTGGTCGTTGAAAAGCACTGAGAAAAACACCCCAACACAATACCATAAAAGTGCTCCAAAAATTGAGTGTACCATAAACTTAGGTACTACTGAGTAGTTATACTCCTTTCCAGCAACCGCTGAATATATAGCCGGAAGTATCGAACCTACTAACATAACAATCAATGTTGCGACAGCTCCAGTGAAGAGTTTATTACAGTATATCCATTTCCTTGGTTTTCTAACAAATAAAAACACTATTGTCTCATTCTCAAATTCTCTTGCAAAAAGAGGAAATGCCATTATTATACCGATGATACCAACCATCTGTCCGAAGTTTTTACCATACCACTGAGAATTTATGTAGAAATTCCATTCTTTTAACTTATTTAACATGGAACCTGGTAGGAACTTTTCAAGCTGAGGATTTCCGGAATAACCTTCGAGCATTGAAACTGTAAATTTCTGAAATGGTGCAACAATAAAAAAGAGAATCAACACGACTATAATCACACCTATAAATCTAACCTTCATATCATAAAACTCTTTGTACATCATCAACACCACCCTTCAAAATCCAATTATGCTGTCAAAGAATTGTTACTTCCCATGACGAGTGCTTCGAATATTACTTCAAAAGAAACATCTGAGTACTCAAGATTGCTCGAAATAGCGTACTCTCGTTTTGTAATATAAACATCCTCAGTCTCTGTACTTTTGTACTTATAACCATCAACTTTTGAATTCTTTGGAACAATTACAGCACAATACTTTTCCTTAATATCGTCGAGGTATCCCTGTTCAAGAATCTTTCCTTTACTCATAATTGCTACCTTATCGGATACTTTCTCTACTTCGCTTAGAATATGACTTGTATAAAGCACACTTCTGCCATCCACTATAAGTTCTCGTATCATCTCAAGCACCTGGTTTCTAACTATTGGATCAAGTCCCCAAGTGGGTTCGTCGAAGATGTAAAGTTCAGCATCTTGCGAAAACGCTATGGATAGGTAAAGTTGTGTCGTTTGACCACTCGACAAATTTGATACTCTTTCATCAAATGGTATTTGAAATCTTTCAATGTATTCAAAGCATTTCTTTTCATCAAATTTATCTGTTAGTTCCTTAGCAATTCTTACCATTTTCTCAACCGTGTACGAACCGTACAGTTCTTTTCCATCTGGGACAAATGAAACGCTTCCATTTAGAAAAATATCCCCAGCATCTTTTTTTCTTAGATTAAGAACGCACTTAATTGTTGTGGTCTTACCCGCTCCATTTGGTCCAAGAAGTGCAAAGATTTCACCTTTGAAAACATCAAATGAAATACCATCGACTGCCCGAATATTTCCATAATATCTCATCAGACCTTTAACACTCAAAACCAATCCATACTCATTTCCCATCATCTTCACCTACCTCGTTTTGCAAACTCGATTGATTGTAGATATTATCTACAACATTCAGCACGGTTGATATATCTATCGCAAGCTCTTTACAACGATATACAACATTCTGTAGTTCTTTCAAAATAGTTTGTTTAATCTTTACATGAAGATGATCTTCAAGACCAACGACAGCATATCGCTCACCACGTTCCGCACGTATAACACCTTCGAGTTCGAGCTCTCTATAAGCTCTTGCCACAGTATTTACGTTGATACCTAAATCCTTTGCCAAGGTTCTGATAGATGGTAACGAATCTCCAGTCTTTAGCTTACCGCTGAGAATAAGAGCTTTTATCTTTTCTTTTATTTGCGAATAGATTGGTAACGATGAGTGCGGGTCCACAGCAAACCACACAAGTAACACTCCTTTTTGTAATCCTTGATTAATCTCTGCCTACTGTAATATTATACTATTACAGTATACGATATGTCAAGGTATTTCTATAATACTCTAAAATCCTCATTAGTTAATGAACTTTAGAAAAAATATTGTTTGTCGCTTGACATTTTCAGAAGTCTTGTGGTAGAATTTCTCGAGGCAAAAACATGGAGGTGCAAATATGGTTAATTTGGTCCAGCGAGGCCAAAACCTTGGAAAAGAAAGTTTTTTATGTGAACTCACTAATTGTAAAATCCACGTATTTACGACTCTTTTAAAGGGTTTCTATTTAAGTTTTGTAAACATCTTTTTCAAAAACAATCCATACTTATTGAATTCAATGAAGGGACCTCTTTTGGGGTCCCTTTTTTATTATTCCTATTGTTCGATTTCAAGGAGGCTTGTGTATGAAGTTATTCGATATATCAACGGGTAGAGTTAGAGAGGGTCAGTTATCGATTGATTTTCCTGAAAAATTTAATCAAGCAAATGAATCACTTGTCCTCTCTCCGCTCTTTGTAGACCTCCACACTCACGTTAGATTGAACGGTCAAGAAGATTACGATTCACTTTCACAAGCTGCATTAGTAGGTGGGTTTGGCTTGTGTGTAATTCAGCCAAACACAAGACCGCCCATAGAAAATGTAGACGTATTGAGGGGTCATGTAGAACTATCCAAGAGCAAACTTATTCAATTCTTACAAACTATAAGTCTTTTTGGAGAAATAGTAGATTTAGAAATGCTCGAAGGTTACCAAGACAACATTGCAGGTTTTTCTACAGATGGGATTAGATACACAAGTGCAGACCTTGTAAAGGCTTTCTCTGAAAAGAAAAATGCTTTGATATTTGACCATTCTCAACTTCATGAGATTCCGGGAGACTTTTATTTGGGAACAGGACTACCTGATTCGCTAAGAACCTACTCAAACGAAGCAATTGCAATATTCAGAACTGTGATGACAGGCCTTGAATATGGATTTAATAGGTTTCATATTCAGCACGTTTCAACAGCAATTTCACTCGAAACTATAGAATATCTAAGAAGAAAGGCAAAGGTAACTTGTGAAGTAACACCACACCATGTGTTTTTCCTACCAGAAGATATAAACAATTCAAATCAGAAAATTAATCCACCAATATCAAAAGATAGAGATATTCTTATAGATGCTGTTAGAAAGGGATTGATAACGTGTTTTGCAACAGACCATGCCCCCCATCCTGAAAAGCCATTAGATTACGAAAAGTCTCCATATGGAAGTTCACACATTGAAGTAGCATTCTCAGTCTATCTGACAGTCTTCAACGATATCGAGCTGGTACTGAGAAACCTAACATTGAATCCTCTTAGCGTTTTGGAACGAAATTATGAGAACAGTATTATGAACTTCCCAGACAACGCTGTATTAATAGACACAAGCGCAACATATGTAGTGGATAGTAAAAAGTTCTACAGCAAGGGAAAGAACTGTGCATTTGATGGTATTAGGTTGAAAGGAAAGATCATCGGTGTGAGAAAGAATGGAAGGTGGGTGTTCTGGAATGGTGAATTTATCAACTGAGTCAAATAGTAAAAAGCACTATAACGTTTATCACATCGCAAAGAAATCTATTAGGGAAATAACGGAGAATACTTACTTAATTACATTCGATGAAGATATAAGCTTTCTTCCTGGACAGTTTTGCATGATAAATGTTGATGGGGCTGGATTGACGAGAAAACCTTTTACCCTTGGCAGGATAAACAATAGAGAACTCGCAATTTCCATTAAGATTTCAGGAAAAGGGAGTGATTATATAGTCAAAACAGACAATAAACTTAACGTTCTTGCACCCTTAGGAAAATCCTTTCTCCCGCAAAATCAAAATGGCGCAATTCTCGTAGCACCATCTTGCCTTGCTGAAGGAATTCACCTTTCTCAACATTTCAACGCTCCACTTTTCGTAGCATCAAAAACAGAGTTGAATAAAGAAATAATCGATGAGTTTCAAATCAACCTGACCTTAGGGAACGATGGATATTTAAGACTGCTAAGAGATTTAAACGAGGCAAATTTTGACTGGATATTTGTGAGCGGTTCAAAAGTTATGGAAGAGCTTGCGGTAAGGAATATGCCAAACAAAGTCGTATACGTTTCACTTAACGAGTACATGGCATGTGGAATTGGTGCTTGCAAAGGTTGTGCCGTAGAAACATCCCATGGAATAAAACATGTCTGTACTGATGGACCAGTTTTTAGGGGTGATGAGATATGGCAAGTTCAAAGATACTGAATCTAAGGACTCCAATTGTTATAGCGTCTGGTCCAGGAGGTTTTGGTGAGTATCTTAATGTCAGTTCAATAGATTGGTCCGTTGTCGGTGCGTACACTTTAAAGACAATAACACTTAATCCAAAAGTGGGAAACAAACCACCGAGGATATACGCTTTTGATAGTTTTATGATAAATCGAATCGGACTTGAGAATCCCGGATTTGAAGGTTTGAAAAGGGTAATTGAAAGTGGTGAATTAGAAGAAATTACCGCAAGAGTTCCAGCAATTCTTAGTCTTGGTGGAGACTCTTTTGAAGAATATGTTGAAATAACAAAACTCGCGAAACCTTATTTACAAAAATTCATAGCAATCGAATACAACTTCAGTTGTCCAAATGTTCACCATGGTGGTCTTTCAATAATGTCTGATAGAGATGAATGGAGAAGACTTTTGAAGGAAATAAGAAGAGAAACAGATGCATTTATCATCGCAAAACTTGGTATAGAGAGTGGGTTCATTGAACAGATGGCGAAAATTGTTGCTCTTGAAGGGTGGGATGGAGTTACTGTAATCAACACTATACGTGGTCTCATGGTTAATACAGAAGGTCAGGTGATACTCGGTGGTCTATCTGGTCCTGCTCTTTATCCGATTGCACTCAGAGCAGTTTACGAAGTGAGAAAGGCACTTCCAGATATCTTCATAATAGCATCTGGAGGAATATATAAACCATATCAAGTAAAAGAGATGTTGAATTTCGGGGCAAATGCTGTAAGCATAGGGAGTGCACTATTTCAAAATGAAGGCGTAATTAATGAAATAGGTAGAGAGTTTGTCAATAATACTAACAAGTAGGAGGTGCGCGGTATGTTAACGATTGCATCTGTTAACGTGGAAAGAGCAAGAAGTACTGAAAGAAGGTTATCAGTTGTAACAGAACCAGTGCTTAGTCTCGATATGGAGAATCCAATCGAGTTCATAAGAAAGTTTGGAAGCTTTGAATACGTTAAAGTAGGTCATAATCTTGCAGTTGAGGGTAAGAAAGTCCTCGATTATTTCTACGATAACGGATACAAAGTAATTCTTGACCTTAAATTCTCCGATATTCCATCGACAGTTGCAAGGTCAATTAAGGCTTGGGAACACCCAGCAATTGTTGGATTCACAGTTCATGCAAATGCTGGTTTGGAGAGCATCAAAGCTGCCCTCGAATCAACTGACAAAATGATATTTTCAGTAATAAAACTAACATCACTACCTGGTAAACTCGAAGATTTCGAGCACATTATTGTTGGACTTGCAAGACTTGGTTCCTCGTTTGTACTTCCAGGTAATTGGGCGGTTAAGATGCGAAATAAGATAGGAGGCGCTATCCTCACACCTGGAATAAGAATGGAGCAATCAAAAGATGATCAGAAAGATGTCGTTTCACTTTGGGACATCTTTGGAATCTCAGATTTCGCAGTACTTGGAAGAGAGATCTACAAATCTCAAAATCCTGCCGAAAAGATAAAATCCATTAAGGAGAGGATGAGAATATGGAAGTAGTGGTAGAGAAAGTTGTCGAAATTCTCAAGAAAACGGGTGCACTATTGGAGGGTCACTTCATACTCTCATCAGGTTTGCACTCTTCAAATTACGTCCAATGTGCAAAGGTATTCGAATATCCAGAGTATGGCGAGGAAATAGGAAGGCTAATAGCTAAGAAAGTTCAAGAAGCAGGTGTAAAAGTCGATATTGTGGTTGGTCCAGCACTCGGTGGAGTTATAGTTGCGTACGAGGTTGGAAAGAACCTAAAGGCAAGAGCAATATTTACAGAACGCGAAGAAAATGTCATGAAACTCCGCAGAGGCTTTGAAATAAACGAAGGAGAAAAGGTACTCATCGTTGAAGATGTAGTCACAACTGGTAAATCAACTTTTGAAGTAGTAGATGTTGTGGAGAGCTATGGTGGAAAGGTTGTAGGATTTGCGAGCATTATAAACCGCTCTGGAAAAGAAAATCCATTTGCGGAAAAAACAAATGGGAAGCCGTACTTCTACCTTGTTAAGTTCGACTTCCCAACGTATAACCCAGAAGATTGTCCACTTTGTAAATCTGGGATACCCGCAGTAAAACCTGGAAGTAGAAAGATAAATACAAAATGAAAATCACTTTTGTCTGTACGACTTAAGGTACTTTTCCCTCAACAATTTTGCGTGTTCTTTCGGTAAAGTAGAGACATTTCCGATTCGCAAAGCTTCGATATATATCTGAGCTGTTTTCTCTGCAACGAGTGTCGCAACAAATGCTTCATGAATATTCTCACCCACGGTCACAAGACCGTGGTTTCTTAGGAATACGCAGTGATTATACCCCAAAGCTTTAAAAGCATTTTGGGCGAGTTCTTTAGTTCCTGGAAGTGCGTACTCGGACACGTACAAATATTCGCCGAGTATCATAACTGCATCTTCTACGATGGGCGGAATATCTTTTTGAGTTATTGAAACTACTGTTGAATATACCGGATGCGTATGTATTATTGCGTGAACGTCTGCTCTCTTTTCGTAAATCTCTATATGGAGTGGTAGTTCAGAAGAAGGATTAAGTTCACCATAAACCTTTTGTCCGTCAGAGTTAACGACAGTTATATACTTAGGCGTTAATTTGTCATACGGATAACCTGATGGAGTAATGTATATATATCCTCCATCCCTCACACTTATATTTCCCCACGTGCCTTTTGTAAGTCCTTCCTGTGTTATTTTGTGTGCATATTCTATTATTGATTCAGCTATATCGTAGTTAAATACGAATTTTTCCCTTGATTTCTTCTCGCTTTTAGCCATTATGTTGCTCCTTTCCAAGTTTTTGGCTTTACACCCTGTGAACCCCTTCACTCGTTTCGACATTTAGTAATGTCGGTGCAATCCCAAACTTAACCCTATAACTTTCCGCAACCTTCTCAAAGATACCTTCAAAATTACCTCTTGCAAGCACGATTATACTTCCACCGAATCCTGCACCGACTATCCTCGCACCGAGTACATTTGAATACTCTCTCAATTTTTCAATAAAGAAATCTATTTCTTCGCAAGAAACTTCGTAATTATCCTTCAGACTGTAGTGTGATTCGTAAAGGTACTTTCCAACCAAAGTCATGTTATCATCTTCCAAAGCGGAGAGTGTTTTCAATACCCTTTCGTTTTCGGTCACAACATGCAACGCACGCTTTCTGAGAACAGGGTCTTGGATCTTTTCAACATCTTCAATTGTCACATCCCTAAAGGATGTCTTCTTCATTGCTTCAAGAGCCATCTCACATTCTTTTCTTCTCTTATTATACTCAGAAGAGCCAAGTTCGTGCTTAACACCCGAATTTATTAAGTACAATTTTGCATCTTCGAGGTAGAGTGGCACATATCTATATTCTCTTGTCATTGTATCAATAAACAATGCATGATGTTCCTTCGAAAGTGCAACTGCGTATTGGTCCATTATTCCACATCTAACACCGACGAAATCAACTTCACACTCATGAGCTATCTTTGCGAGCTCTTCTCGATCAATCTCATACCCCATCATCTGTGATATCGCATATCCCGTACCAACCTCAAGTGCTGCTGAACTTGATAATCCAGCTCCCATTGGAAGATCTGAATCTATACTAAGGGTGAAAGGCTCCACTTTATATCCATGTTCCCTTAACTTAACTATCATTCCAATAACATAGTCCGCCCAGGAATTGGTTTTTGCAGGATTATCGAATTCAATTCCCTTCTTTTGCTGATGTGAAAAAATCTTAAATTTTTTCGATGGTTCTATCTCAAACTTTATGTATCTTTTTATAGCAAAAGGAAGAATGTACCCATCGTTGTAATCAGTGTGCTCACCTATTAGATTTGCTCTACCAGGAGAATACACGACTATCTTATTTCCGGACATACCACACCTCCATTCAAATGTTTATATCTCAACTTCCACATTCCGCAATTCCTTTGCCGCCTCTTCCGGAATCTTTGGATTAATAAAAGCCCATGTTCCAGTCTCAACACTTGCCATCCATTTTATCTTATCCTTATCCCTTTTTACAGGGTTGAACTCAATGTGGAAATGGAATGCATGTGAGTAACTTACATCATTAACTGGTGCTTGGAAGAGCATCATCATATATGGAAATGCCTGTTTGAACAACAAATCGTATTTCATTGTAACAACTTTCAATGCTTTTGACAAGTGATATCTTTCGATATTTGTCAACTCTACCAATGTACTCACGTGCCTTTTTGGATATATATGTATCTCATATGGCCAGCGCGCATAGAAGGGTACGAGTGCGATGAAAGACTCATTTTCGTATATAATTCTCTCTTTGTCACTCAACTCGTTCTCAATGATATCGCAAACTGCACACCTTCCATTCTCATCGTAATACTGCGAAAGTGCTTGGAGTTTGGCTTCAATACGCTTTGGAATGAACGGAAAAGCATAAAGCTGACCATGTGGATGCGGAAGTGTTGCTCCAACTTCTTTTCCCCTATTCTCAAATATGTAAACGTACTTTATAAACCTATTCTGCGATAAATCAAGATACCTATCGGTCCACATTTGAATGAGCTTCTCTATTTGATGCGTAGGCATTTGACTCATTGCACTTTCATGTTCTACTGTATATACAACGACTTCACATTTTCCGTTCGAGCGCTCCTTCTTGTATATACCTTTGCTTTCAACTGCTGGAGCATCTAACTTCATCGATGGAAACCGGTTATCAAATGACGAAAGGTCATAGTCCCCTGCAAACTCGTCCCCACCTGGACAAAGTGGGCAGAAATTCGTTGGATTAGTTGGTCTTGCTTGAGTAAACGCTGAGACCATAACCCATTCTCCAGTTAACAAATTCCATCGCCTTTCCATCATTTCGATTCACCACCTTCAAGATGTCTTTCAGTATAGTAATTGAATGTTCTACCATCATCGCGTTTCTCAACATCCTTAACAAGCTCGACTCTGGGCTTATCGAAAATCACAGAATATTCTGCATTTGCCAAATTATCTATAACAATCACATCACATCCATTAACTCCACAGCTTTCAATCTTGTATTTACCATCCATGATTCCTGTTACCTTGAACACTCTTCTACCGTACTTCTTATATCGCTTAACCAAATCCCACAAATTGAGATCGATTTTGCAAGAAAGTTTATCACTTTCAATTACCATATTATCAAGCATTACAGAGACAAGAGTATACAATTCTCTTTGTTTGTCATTCAACTGAGTATCTTCTATTCTGAGCATTAGACAATCGGGATCATTCCACCAGAATACGTTATTCATAAAACTGCGGGTAATAACATTCCTAATTGCAAAATATGCGTTTGGATAACCAATATCTGGACCACTTGCATTCCAGAACGGTGCCGTATCTGCACCTATTCGCATACCATCCACCAATCCAACACTTGGAAGAAGTGGTGCACCACAACCAAGGATGAAAGAATTACCAACCGCCGAGCGGATTGCTCTAAGCCCACTTTGATACGCTTCAATCGGAGAAACTGGTAAATATCTCTTTCCCTGAATTGCTCCTGCAAATAGGAAATCGATCTTGAAATAATCAAAACCACTCTCCTTCATAGATATAAAAAGATTCTTAAGCCATTCTAATGCCTCGGGATGTGTTGTATCGAGTGCGTAAATCTTCTTATTCCAGTTTTCATAAGCAACAACAGGAATACCATTCTCATCTCTTACAAGCCATTCTTTATGCTCCTTATAAACACTCGAGGTTTCCGAGATACTGAACGGTGCAAGCCAAATTCCTGGTGTATAACCATACTCTGCTATCTTCTTTGCTATCTCACTCAAAGAAGGGAACTTCTCATTCGGCACCCAATCTCCTATATCAACTTCCCAAGAATCATCAATTTGAAAGACTTCGTATCCAAGTTTGAGGTCTTTAGAGCGTTCCAAATCTAACATCATTTTTTCATAATCGAAGTCCAAATAATAGTGATACCAACTCGACCATCCAACCGGATTTTGCGATGAAAAATCAACATTGTTTTCCTTAGCAACGAGCTGCGCATAATATGGTAGTCCAACATCAGCTCCAAGATTTAAAACAACTATTGGTTCAATGGCGGTCCAATTCTCAAACTTACGCCCAAAGTACCTTAGATGTACGGATATGCGTTCATCGTCTATTTTGAAATACACATGTCCAATAGTTGATTTAAGAGCACCTATGACAAAGCTATCTGAAGCAACGAAGTAATCACTAAGTAGTATGTTGAAATAAATCTCCGGCATTATAGAGGCGCTGAAACCAAATTTTTGAATCAATTCTTGTGGAAAATCCAAACGAAAACCCTTATCGATAACCCTCGTTGGTCCCCAGGATTGCCAGTTATTTACAAGAACTCTATCTGGTCTTGGAAACGAAAATAATTCCACTTCATCGATGACTCCTTTTATATCTCCTGTTATTTTGAAACCTGACGGAATTCGTGAAACTTCTAAAAGTACCTCTCCATTTTCTATTTGCCTGTATCCAGCTACCTTTCTGACTTCTGACAAATTCAATATATACATACTTCCACCATCCTTTCTAAGTTTTACTTACAAATCACGTAGTCTTTCTAACTTTCAACTCCACATCAAGCACGATTTTTTGCTTTTTACTATCTTTTTTCTTTATAAGTCCATAAAGTAAACCAAATGCAAGTTCTCCTTCCTTTTGCTTATCTATACATATGGTTGTAAGAGGTGGTTCCATAAACTGAGCAAAAGATATATCGTCATATCCCACAACTGAAACCTCTTGCGGAACAGCAAATCTTCTGTCTCTTAAAGCTCTGAGAACACCTATTGCCGAAATGTCGTTAAAGCAAAAGACCCCGTCAAATTTTGTACCTGAATCTATAACTTCAAGCATCTTCTTGTACGAATTCTCAACACCTTCCTCTACCTCAAAAACGTACCCTTCATTGAATTCAATATTGTGTTCATCAAGGGCTTTCTTATATCCTTCAAGACGCATTCTTGCAACAGACTTGTACAAAAAACCGCTCATATATATTATTTTTCTTCTACCTCTCTCAATCAAGTGCTTCGTAGCAAGATAACCACCATTTACATCGTTACTATATACCTCAGGGACTTCCACATCTTCAAAATGCACACCAAGCACAACAGTTGGAATTCCAGACTTAACAAGAAATTTTATATCATCGCTTCTTTCCTGGGTTGGAGAAACTATTATCCCCTCAACACGCCTACTGAGCATTGTCTTAATTGCTTCCTCTTCAAGCTTGTAATCTTTCTCGGTATTCATAAATATGACATTGAAACCGTTCCTTTTCGCCTCTTTTTCTATACCTTTGAGCACTTCTGAGAAAAACGGGTTAGAACTGTCTTCGAGGATTACCCCGATAACCTTTGTTAACCCGTATCTAAGAGAGAGTGCTGTAGCATCTTTTATGTAGCCAAGTTCCTTTGCAACTTTTAACACTCGCTCTTTTGTCTCTTTATTGATATCTGGCTTATCATTCAAAGCACGTGAAACGGTATTAATAGAAACCCCTGCCGCCTTTGCAACATCGCGTATAGTAACGAACTTTCTCAAAGAAATCACCCCTTAAATATAACCAATTCAAATGGCTTTAGCACAAGCATTTTACCATCAACGTATACCGTCTTCCCAACATTCTCGAGGTTCAGAACCATCGTTTCATCCTTACAATTCGCTACTTCGCAACCACTTCCTACAAACCGTGGTCTAAGCGATTCAGACAACAACAAGCTCCATCCCTTACTATCCAAGACCGATGAAACGTAATACCTGTTATTCTTGACAGTTGCAAGAGGCGTGCCATCACTAAAAGCACCTATCACGCTGGCATCTATAACGTCAATTTCATCTTTCCAGAAATACGTTTTAACTTCTTGACTGAAGAGTATTGCACTCTGTGTATTAATAGCACCAAAATCTAAGACTTCTATCCCGAAATCGTCTATAAAATCAGAAGGCATCTTCTCAGTTAGCCAGTTATGCTCATTCTTAATATTCGACATAGCAGTTAAATAAACTTTACCCGCAAACCTCTTTATCTTTTCAACAAAACCCTTTGGAATATAAAACGCGAAAGGAATGATTAACACTTCATAATCATCTATATCATCATCTGAAAAGACAAACTCCACATTATACCCCAGCTCTTTAACTGCTTTGTAAACTTCCACAATACCATCCCAGTACTTAAAATTCCTGTTCAAATGATTTATACGATGCATCCATTCATTTTCGTAATCGAAATATATAGCAACTTCCGGCTTTTGAAAAATAACACCATTAGTTTCGTACCTTGCTTTCGAGTAAGATTCAAGTCTCTTCGTTGGTCTACCTGCATAATCGAGCAATCCTGCATGGTACTGTTCAGCACCAAATCTTATTTGATCAAACCTGAAAGGCATAACACCCATAGCACCGTCGATATATGCTTGCTTTGTCCACATTCTGAGATATTCACCTGGATAGTTATCGTTTACCTGTCTCCAATTAACCCTTCCAGGTTGTTGCTCAATAACCAAGAAAGGCTTATGTTTTAGGGACCTCATAAGCGTGTGATTAGCAGACTGTCTCAATGGACCATACTCCTCCGTTGCAATATAATTGTCCCATGAGACAAAATCAATAAACGTTGCCATCTTTCGATAATCGAGATCCATGAAATCAACCATAAAATTGTGTGTGATAGGCTTTGAAGAGTATTTTTTTATAATATCTACTTGCATTTTGAGGAATTCTATGGAACTATCAGACATGAATCTATAAATATCGAGCATTTGATGAGGATTTTCGAATGTAGGTGTGTTTATGGGAAAAACAATCTCGTTCCAATCGTTATATGTCTGACTCCAAAAAACTGTTCCCCATGCCTTGTTCAGATTATCAATACTTCCGTATTTCTTCCTTAACCAGTCACGAAATGCCATCAAATCGGAATCAGTAAAACTATACGTTGTACCATGACAACCAAATTCGTTATCTACCTGCCAGGCATCAACAGTATCCTTGTATCTTGAGGCGTACTTTTCTGTTATTCTAATAGCGTATTCCAGGTACGGTTTCGAATTTAACGAATAATGTCTCCTACTACCGAATCCTCTAATTCGCCCATCCCAGCCTTTTGGAAGTATCTCTGGATATTTCTTCACAAGCCAGGCGGGTGGTGTTGCCGTAGGCGTTCCGAGAATGATTTTTATTCCATTGTCTTTTAAGAGCTGAATCGCTTCATCGAGAATTGAGAAATCAAACTCACCTTCCATTGGCTCAACAACACTCCACATGAACTCACCAATTCTAACCCACTCTATACCATATTTTTTCATCAGCTCGATATGAACATTCCAGTATGACTTATCCCAATGTTCAGGATAATAATCTGCTCCGTATATCTCCATCTCATATCCCTCCAAATAAAACAATTTTGATGACATTACACTCTACGATTTATCCCATTTATAATCAAAAGAGAGAAAATGCAGGCAATATTGGTAACGTTACCGGGAACTGTTACTATTAAACCAAAAATCTTACACTTTTCAAATCGTTAAATTTCCTCATTTATGCTCATTATCTGTTGTTAATATATTAATTTTTCCCATTATCATACTCTTTTTATAAATTAAGAACTTGAATTCACTCATTCTTATGCTACAATTAGTTCGTACTACGAAATATAACTTCAAAAAGCTGTAAGAGGTGTTTTTTGTGTCAAAATACATGAATCCATACCGAGCGCTAAAGAATAGATATTTTAGGAACTTTTGGACAGCACAAAGTATATCACTAATAGGTTCATGGTTAGACACAACTCTACGTGGATGGGTTGCGGTTAATCTCTTTTCCGAAAACAAAGCAGCTGGTTTCATTGGATTAATTGCATTTTTAAAAGGTTTCCCATCTGTATTATTTTCGCCGATATCGGGAGTGTTGATAGATTGGTTTGGGCCGAAGAATATTCTTTTGTACACCCAGATACTTGATGCTATAAACGCCTTCATAATGGCATACCTCGTATGGAAAGATGTACTAAGTCCTTACTCGCTACTTATATTGAGCCTTCTAATGGGTATCACAAGTGGTTTTTACCTACCATCACGAAATACTTTCATCTCAAATCTCGTATCTAAGGATTTACTCCCAAATGCGTTGGCGTTACATGCCATGATTTTCAACGTAGCCAGAATGATAGGACCTACAATTGCAGGATTCGTTGTAAAATACTACGGGCTTCAGGTTGGGTTCATTGTTAATGCGCTCTCATTTCTTCCATTAATCATCGTTCTTTTACTTACACCAGATGCGCACACCAAATCAAAGACCCAAACAAGTTTTTCAAGGTTTTTTAGAGACCTTTCCGATGGTATAAGATACGTTGTCCATGATTCTATTCTTGTTAGAACATTCTTAGGACTTACAATGTATTCACTCTTCGGTATGCCGTTTGGTATGTTGATGCAGGCTTTTGTGAAGAGTGCGGTAAAGTCGGACATACTCGGTTATGGATTAATAATGGGCGCAATGGGTGTTGGAGCTTTTATCGGAGCAAACGTAGTTGCATCCATCAATCCAGAAAGGCTAATAAAGATCAGAGAAGATTGGTTGCTACTTACTATAGGCATTAGTGTATTTATTGCTTCAATAAAACCTGAGTTAACACCATATGCAGCATTTTTAATCGGTGGTTGCCAATCTTCTTTCTTCAACATAACTAACAGCAGAACTCAACTGCGCTCACCATCAAATATGAAAGGAAGAACGATATCCCTTTATTCCTTTATAAACAACGGCGGTTCTCCTACAGGTACATTCCTCCTTGGATTGCTTGGAAATGTAATTGGAATAAGGGGCGTTTACACAATTTCTGGGGTCATTTTACTCGTCTTTTCTGTAAGTAGACTACTCTCCTTAGTCAATTCCTTAGACAGGCGTAGGAATACGATTTAGAACTAATAATCTCCAAATAAATCACATTGCCTCTTCCTTTCTTACTCACAATGCTTTGTATACTATTGATGATTTAATACAATATATGGTATAATATTCCCCGCTGAAGCATGATGTGAAGTGTAGGGTGTGTACTGATTTTTTTCGACAGATAGTGAGGAGGGGTTTACTATGTACAACGCTTTGCAGACTTTTTTGGAATATTGGAGTAAAGTTGAACCGTCTAAGAATGCCTATAAAATCCTTACAGAGAGGTACTTCTTAAAGACTCCAGAAGGTGAATACTTGGAGACTAAGTGGGAAGATATCTCCAGACGAGTTGCACGTGTGATTGCTACCTCAGAATTAGTCAACAATCCGTATCTTAAAAATAAGAGTGACACAGAAAAGCTCGAAGAAGTAAAATTCTGGGAAGAAACGTTCTATAAGTTCCTACTCTCTAGAATATTCATCCCAAACAGTCCTACATTATTTAATTCAGGCATGGGTGTAAGGCATGAACTACTTTGGAAGCCAATTGAACAAATGACGCTTGAAGATTACTGGGAAATATACAGTACAAGAAACCATCTACATATGCTCTCTGCATGTTTTGTAGTACCCGTGGAGGACAGTATCGAGGGTATATTTGATGCAGTGAAAGAATATGCACTAATTACAAAAGCAGGTGGAGGTATAGGAAGTAATTTCTCGAGGTTGAGACCAAAAGGTAGTTTTGTCGCAGGAACCCACGGTCAAGCAAGTGGACCAGTTTCATTTATGCACGTTTTCAACTCCGCAGTTGGAGTAGTCGAACAAGGCTACAGAAGACGCGGTGCACTGATGGGGATATTGAATATTGACCATCCAGATATTGAAGATTTCATTACGGCAAAGGAAGGAAATGATGGAGAAAAGGTGCTTAAATTCTTCAACATTTCTGTTGGTATTCCAATGGAGCGGGAAGAATTACTCAGACTCTATATAGAAGATGGTGAGATTGAACTTAAACATCCGAAGTGTTTGACAACAAAAAAGGTTAAAGTTCGAGACTTAATACACAAAATGGCAAAGAATGCTTGGAAGACAGGAGACCCTGGACTCGCTTTCCTTGGAGAAATGAACAAGTATTACGCAATGTATCCTGAAATGCAAATAGAAAGTACAAACCCGTGCGGTGAGATAGGTTTGGCACCGTATGAAGCATGTAACCTCGGCTCAATCGATGTTGCAAAATTCTATCTTAACGGTAAGTTCAATTGGGAAGCCTTTGGAGAAGCAGTAAGATTAGCCGTAAGATTCCTCGACAACGTTATCGATGTAAATGTCTTCCCACTTGACAAGATAAATAAAGCGGTGAGAGATAGCAGAAGAATTGGTCTTGGAATTATGGGTTTTGCAGACTTGCTCTACCTTTTGGATATACCATACAACTCACCAGACGGCAGGCAGTTTGCTGCAGATATGACCGCATACATGGCTATTCATGGGCACAGTGAATCAAACAGACTTGGTCAAGAAAAAGGAAATTTCCCAGCGTTCGAAAAGAGTAGGTACTTCCGAGAAGAAAGTTTTGCACCATTTGCCATGGGCATGAGCAAATTTGACGATGAATTAAGACAAGTTCTCTTTGAATCAAAATATGGAAAACGCAACGTTGCCGTACTCACAATCGCACCAACTGGTTCCATCTCCAACATCGCCGATACGAGCAGTGGTCTCGAACCAAACTTCTTACTTGCTTACGTTAGATACATGAACAAACACGACGGTGGAAAGGAAGCACTCTTCTACGTTAACAAGGTTCTTGAAGAAAAACTGGATAAAGAAATACTTGAAAAGATTAAAGAACGATTGGTTGAGAAAGGTTCATTAAAAGAATTCAGTGAAGTTCCTGAGCACATTAGAAAGGTATTTGTCACAGCAATGGACATATCTCCTATGGACCATTTACTTATGCAAGATGCATTCCAAAGATATGTTGATAATAACATATCAAAGACGATAAATATGCCAAATAGCGCCACGGAAGAAGATGTTTTGAACATATATTTGGATGCCTTGAAACTCAATATAAGAGGTTTAACAATATACCGCGACGGTTCTCTCCAAACACAGGTTTTAACCTCTGCAAAGAACCTACGGACAAAAGACGCACCGAAGGTACAGTTCTTTGTGCTCGACGAAAAGCACAAGCTTAGACCAAAACCAAGAAAAGACACACTCAGAAGTGTAACGAGAAAATTCAAAACAGACACGGGTACAACATATATCACAGTTAGCTTCGACGATAACGGTGAGGCGGTTGAAATATTCCTTTCGAACGGAACGGAATTGGCAGAGGCAATCGGCAGGTTAAGTTCCATTGCACTAAGAGCTGGTGTATCCGCCGACGAAATTCTCGAACAACTGAGAAAAGTTAAAGGAACATATACACCTGCTCTTGCAAAAGAAATAAAGAGTGCCGTTGATGACTTCGTTGAACTTTGGGGAGAAACACCCTCAGAAAGTTTTGAATCACTTGTGATAGACGGAACGGTCAAGACCGCCGAGGAGATTGAAAAATTCGTGACAGCAAATGAGTTACAGTGGAGTGAAGGATATTACGTAGATTCCGATGGAAATACATACTGTCCATCTTGTCTGTCAAAAAATAGCATCATCAAACAAGAAGGTTGTACAAGTTGTAGAAAATGTGGTTGGAGCAAATGTAGCTGATCTTGTTGAGTAAACAAAAAATGCCCCCTTTTTCCAAAGGGGGCATAATTTTTATTTTTTACTTGTCCTCCATTTCAATTTCGGGATTAGCACTTTTAATAATAGTGTACGCTATCGTCTCAAAAGAAAGTGTTATATCGACATCTTCAACTGGAATATTCGTTCTCAATTTTATCGGCGAGAAGTTAACTATCCCCTTAATTCCGGCTTCTTCAACCAATTCTGCAACGTACTGCGCGGCACTTTCAGGAACTGCCAAAACGGCTATCTCTATATTGAGCTGTTTTGCTAATTTATTCAACTCACTAATATGGAAGACCGTGATCCTACCTATCTTCCTACCAACCTTCTCCCTATCATTGTCAAAAATCGCTACAACCTGAAACTTATGCTTAAGAAGCCCTGGATAATTCGCGAGCGCACTTCCCAGATTCCCAGCACCAATTATCGCAACATTCCATTCCTTGTTAACACCTATAATATGAGCAATCTCCGAAAGCAATTTCCCAACATTGTACCCCAATCCACGCTTCCCAAATTCTCCAAAGTAAGACAAGTCCTTTCTCACTTGACTTGGCTTAATGTTGAGTCTTTCTGCAATATCCTGCGAAGAAATAAAATTAACCCCATCTTCTTTATACCTTGCCAAACAACGATAATAAAGTCCCAACCTCTTGACAGTGGGTTTTGGTATCTTCATTTTCAATCCCCCTAACTTTTTATTAATAACTCCACATACAAGTTATACCTTTCACAACCTGTATTTTAACACCTCACAAATTATATTGCAACACTCTTTTTGCGCAATAATTCACAATTATCGGAGGAAAAGAGCACATTTTCACAATCCGCTATCGAACGTTGTTAAAATAACCTTTATTCTCTCGGGGAATCTTGCTGATGACTCAACAACAACAAAATAATTACAAATCCTCTGTGAGGCTGTACAATCTGAACAATAACCGGTCTTTGTACATGGCGTTTCAAGATTCAGCCTCTTGCTATTCATTGGTGATATGAATCTCAGCCTATCTTTTGCATCTTCAACATCTTTAACCACTTTATTAACACTTGCAACGATTAACACATTCTTAGGTCCGTACGTGATAGCAGCAACCCTATTACCATTTCCATCAAGGAAGACGAGTTTACCGTCCTCAGTTATCGCATTTACGCTTGAAAGATAGAAATCTGCACTGAATGCCTTTAACTCAAGTTCTCTTCTCTCCTCTGGTGTCTTGGCAGAGTATCTATCAAAAAATACGTACTCACCACTTCTCAATAAATCAAGCACACCATTTTCTGAGAGTGTTATTGAACCACCTGTAGCGACGGAAGCATCCTGTGGAATCAAACTTTTGATCTTCCCAATTAATTCATCTCTTGTCTCAACTACGTGTACCTCGAATCTTCTCTTGCGCATTTCCTTTGCAACCTTCAAAGCCAGCGCTTGATATCTCCATTTGTAAAGTTCTTCGCGCATCTTTACACCCCCATCTCAGCCAAAGAGCTTATTTCAACCAAATAGCAAAGACGGGACCTTTAGAGGTCCCGTCCCTATTTGGCGGGGACGACGAGATTTGAACTCGCGGCCACCGGTGTGACAGACCGGCGTGCTAACCAGGCTGCACCACGTCCCCGTCTTTGCGGTATTTGACTTTTCATCGTCGACCGTGCAATATTGTGCCATAACTTTTTTCACTTGTCAATAGGTATTTTTTATGCAATTTCTTTATATTTGCAAAATCCTTCTAAACAAGTATTTTGCTTTCTTAAACTTAAATTGCAAAGTAATTATTAATAATAAATCCCCATAAGAAAAAACTCGTTCTTATTTTGTCATACTTCCCATAAAATGAACTTGCATGCAATTCTCAGCATATTGACTTTAATATTTTTGTGTAATAAAATATATCGTGAAAGTAATCACGAAATTATGATTATCTATGATTATCTATGATTATCAAGGTGTGGTGATGAATATGTGGGAAGAACTTGGGGAAGTCAAAGAAGTGGCCAAGAGTAAAGTCACAATATCAGTTTGTCTTGGTAGTTCGTGCCATCTGAAAGGTGCTTACAGGCTTGTTGAAAAGATTAAGGAAGCTTTCAACGACCCTCAAGTAGAGTTAAGGGGCTCATTATGTATGGGAAATTGCGCTGAAGGTGTAAATATTAGAATAGACGACGAGATGATTAGTAATGTTTCAGATGTAAATATAGATAGTGTAATTGAAAGAATAAGAGGAATTTCTAAATCCAGAAAAGCTGGTGAGAAGAGTGACAAAGAGTAGGTATATTCTATCGGATAAGGCAAACTGCAAATATTGTTATAAATGTCTTAGAAATTGCCCTGTTAAAGCGATAAGTTTCAAGGATAATGATTCTTTTGTGATAGAAGAGGAATGTATTTTGTGTGGCACATGTGTCAATATCTGTCCTCAGCATGCAAAGCAGTACAGAAAGGATAAAGAAGAGTTTTTGAATCTGTTTAAATCCCCATTTGTATTGTCTATCGCCCCGTCTTTCTACGCTTATTTCTCAGAGCCTTTCAAGTTGTTAAGTCTTCTTAAACGCAATGGTTGTGTGTATATATCGGAAACAGCTATTGGTGCTGAGTATGTTACTAACGAGTATCTTAAAATTCTTTCCAGTGCTACTGGACCTATGATTACAACTGCTTGTCCTGTTGTTGTCGATTTGGTTGAAAAGTACTTCCCAGAACATTTGGATTCTCTTTTTAAAGTTAAGTCTCCTGCTGTGGCACATGGAATGTTCTTGAAGCATATGTTCGGTGATATTCCAAGAGTTTTTGTTAGTCCGTGCATTGCAAAGAAGAAGGAGCTTGAAGAAGTATTTAATGTTGTTCTAACATTTAAAGAATTGGAAGAGATCGTTCCTCTTATCACCGGTTCTGACGTTTCTTTTGATAGTTTGCGTGAGACGTATCCCGATGCTCCTCATCCGAACCGTGCGAGATACTATCCTTCCTCTGGAGGAATTGTTTATTCGGCATCCTTAGATGATAGTAACCAAAATGTTTTTTCACATTACGTGCTCGAAGGTGTCGAGAATATAATGAACTTTCTTAAAACACTCGGTACTTTTGAAGAACGGATGTTGATAGAAGCTTCTGCGTGTGTTGGAGGATGTTTGAACGGTCCAACAATGAGAAAGCAAGATAATATACTGTTAAGACGTTCAAGATTGGAGAGTGCAATTAGAAAGCTTAATGGTCTTGAAGTAAAGAGGCTAAATATCAATACGGTTCAGATAGATTTGAGAAGGGTTTTTCAAAACAAGTCCGTAGTTTACAACATTGATTTCGAAAAGATTAACAAAATACTTGCAGAGATGGGCAAAACGGATCCGGCAAAGGAACTTAATTGTACCGCTTGTGGTTATGAAACATGTAGAGAAAAAGCAGGCGCCGTTTTAGAAGGTAAGGCTGAGAAGGAGATGTGTTTTGCTTATTTAGTTGAAAAAGTTTCGTCTGTAAGTAATTTGGTTGTTGAAGAGACACCAAATGCTATAGTGATATTTAAAGGTGAAAAGGTTGTTTTTATAAATAATTCGGCCAAAACGCTCTTTGCAAATTACTCTGGTGAATTGATCATTCAAATATGCAAGAGAGTTAAAGAGAGCCCGAATAGAATACATGAACTTTATGTGAATTCTAAAAAGCTTCATCTATATCCAAAGGTATTTGATTTACCGGATGATGGTGGAACGGTTGTATTGTTCGTCGATTTAACTGAGATGATACTCCAACGAGAGCGCATAAATGAATTGCGACGCAAGACCATAGAAAAGATAGATGAGGTTCTCAACGAACAGATGAAGCTGGCTCAAGATATAGCGAGTCTACTTGGAGAATCAATCGCCGAGACGAAATCACACTTTTCGGAATTCAAGAAGTTCTTGGGGGAAGAAAATGCTGACATGTGAGATATATTACGCACAAAAGAACAAGAGTGGAGAAGAAGTTTGTGGCGATACGATAAAATTGAAGAAAACAGAAGACAAGACTGTGGTTAGTGTATCAGATGGTCTTGGCAGTGGTATAAAGGCAAGTATTCTTTCAACTCTTACAGCTTCGATGGCAACTACAATGGTATTGCACAACGTACCGATATCGGAAGTATTCTCATCGATTATTTCAACATTACCAACGTGTAAGGTGCGTGGTATTAGTTACGCAACCTTAGCTACATGCAATGTTGACCATAACGCCGGCGAATGCCGTATTTTTGAATATGACTTCCCAGTTATTTTATTCTTCCGTAGTGACAGACTTGTGGAATTGGAAAAGATTGAGCATAAAGTTGAAGGTAGAAGGATATACGAGAGTCGAATAGAAGTCAGACCAGGAGATACTATATTTCTCATGACTGATGGGATATCTCAAGCTGGAATGGGAACACCAAGATTTCCATTCGGATTTGGAATTGAGAATATCGTACAAGAATTGAAAAATTTACTCGTCAATAAGGTGGATTTAGATAGTATAACTAAACACCTTGTAAGGCTCGCTGAAGCTCTCGACAGGGGAACAAAAGGTGATGATGCAACGGTATGTGCAATAAAGATACGTGAACGCAGAAATCTAACTATCATGGTTGGACCTCCCGAAAGGAAAGAAAATGACAAAGTTGTTGTGGAAAAGCTCATTAATTCAGAGGGCAAGAAAGTTATATGCGGAGGAACAACGAGCCAAATTGTTGAGAAAACCCTTGGAAGGCAGGTAGAAATCGACTTTTCAAGTATCTCTGAGATATCGCCACCTATTGGATATATGGATGGTGTAGACCTTGTTACCGAAGGTATAATAACCCTGTCACAAGTTTTTAGATATTATGAAAATCAAGATTCAACGCTCGGGGTTGGTGCACAAAAATTGATAGACCTGCTCGATGAGTCTGATGTGATAACTTTTCTCGTTGGTAGGGCTATAAATCCAGCCCATCAGAACCCGCTCTTTACGCACGACATTTCTCTAAAATTCAGACTTATTCATGATATCGCTCAGATACTCGAGAAACGTGGCAAGGTGGTTAAGATAGAGTATTATTGATTATCCATGAGACTTTTCAGAATGAATATAGAAAGCGGATGGACTTACACAAAAAATGAAAAATAAAAAGACACCCCCGAAGTGGCATAATAAAGCCATCAAGGGGGTGTCTCTTTTGACTAAGAATGGACAAAAAAGTACAGTTGCTTCACTCTTAGATGTTGATAAGCATAGGGTTCAAATTTGGATAAAACCTTTCTAATCTATGGCATTGTTGAACGTAAGAAAGGTAAAGATACAAAGATATGGACAAGAAATGATGGGATTTCAATTTACGCATATACGGACGGTGGCAAGACTGAAGGAAAGAGTGAGAAAGCAAAGTATATCGAATAAAGCAGTACCAGAAGACAGCAGTAGAAAGTTTTTTCAATCAAAAGATAGAAGATAGAAAAAAGAATGAATAGTACAAGAGATTGATAAGTGAATACATAAGGTTCTACAACGAAAAGAGGTATCAGGCAAGGAGAGAATGGAAATTAATGAAAATTATTTTTTTACATCACTTTCGCGGGCAAATCCAAAAAAGGTCTCTTTTTTTATTTGTTGCCTAAGTTGTTCTGGTATTTTCGCATTTTACGCCAAGATTTTTACATCTCACGAAATTTTTGTTGTTCACGTCGATTTTAGTGCGATAATATTTTTGTAATTCTCGGATATACAAACCTGTAAGAGGTGGTGAAAGAGATGGAGATAACATATAGAGAGATTATCGCAAGTGCACTATTATTAACGTTTTTGTTCGTGCTTCTCCTACCACCAGATTTTATAACCTTAAAACAAGGATATTCCGGTACATTAAAAAACATTCCACTTTCGAATTCAATTCTCAACATATCCGGTGCAAACCTTAGTATACAGTTCGACGGTGAGAAAGATGGAGTTTTGTGCGGTACAAGTGAGGAAATTGCGCTTTCTTTTGATAAAGAAAAAACTTTACTGAATAAAGTCTCTGGAAGTGTCATAATTGGTACTAAGGTTCTCGAAAATGTTAACATTTCGGCGGTAGACGTCTTTATCACTGGGGCCATAGAAAATGTTGTTGTTAATATTTCTTCGGTAAATGTTACATCAAGGAATCTTTTAATCAACGCACCTGCAAAGATAAAGATTTCTACGGCTACGATTAATGGTGAATTATACATCGATGAATTTTCATCTGAGGGAAAGGTCGAAATTCTCGTTGATTCGGCATCGACAAATTTAACGGTATACGTTAAAAAGGGATGCGAGAATAAAGTAACCATTCAGGGTAGAAATATCATTGTGAAAAACTGGTGATAAGCGGCAAATTTTGGAATTCTTGGCTGTTTTTAGGCTATACGTAGTGAGCAAACTTACAAACTTTTGGGAGGTGGCTTGTATGAAGAAAAACGTATTTGGTGCAGTTACTTTATTGTTATCTTTCGTAAGTATTGTTGGGTTTGCGTTCGAGTTTGGCGGTGGCGGTCCGATGGTTGTTTACATTCCTGGAGGTACGTTGTACGGATTTAAGAACATAAACGTTCCAGTTATAGATCTGCCAGAATTCACGGATGGTATAATTACGTTTGGTGGATACGGCTACGGTGGAGTACCTGGTATGGTTTACGGTGGCGGTTTTGGTTTCGGTGGCGAGAGAGAATTCACAAAGGGAGGAAATAAATACAAAGTCGAAATTGGTGGCGGTTTTGGCGGTGGACTTAAGAATATCTCTTTTGGTAACGTCTATTTACTCGCTGGAGTGTATTTTGGAAGTGTCGACATAATTCTCGGAAGAAAGGTAAACGAAAATAACACGAACCTTAGCAATCTCGAAGATGGAACTCTCGAAGGTTATCTTACCACTTCCATAGGTTACATTTCCATTGCAGCAAATCTTGCCATTGGTGTTAAAGTTACAGATTTTATGCAGGTTGAAGTTGGAACAACTGCAATTGGTGGCTATTCACCAGACGGATGGCTCGTTAACGGTAAGCCTTTGCAAGGATTAACACAGTCGAGCAATTTCTTACTAACATACGGATTCTACGGAGGAGTTGGATTCGGGTTTTAATGAAAACTAAATTTTCGGAATATCTGAAAGCGCTGTTCGTTCGTCTCTTGGTTTTCATAATCTTTTCATATACACTCCTAACATTTGGTGCTTCTTCAACATCGATCGAACTTGCTAAGGAAGGTGCACTCACACTCGATAAGAGTGCGAGTGCATTATTTCCGTTTAACATCCTCTATTTCTACGTGGGAAGTGCACAACTTACAAAAGCTGTGGAACAAGAACCATTTAATCTGGATATACGGATAATAAGGCTGAAGGCATTTTTTAAATTTATTGATACGAACAGACTTGCACAAGATGTGGTTATCGAAGATGGAGAATTTTTGTTACTGCTGAAAGAAAAATCAATGATGGATTTTGAAACCGAAAAGCAGGTTTTGTACATGATAACTTATGCCTACGGGACGAGAAGGAACATTGTGAAATTCACGTTTTATTTTGAAAAACTTTCTAACATGAAAGATTCAAAAACATATATCGAAGATTTGAAAAGGAGATTTCCGAATATGGTTTCCAAAAACTTCTGAAATGCTTAGAAGAGGCGAAAAGAAATGAAAGAAAAAGTGAACAAATTCGTTATTCGTCTTATCTTATTCGAAGTAATAGTATTCATCTTATACTTTATCTTGCTTGTATCGGTAAATTTTAGAGATTACTATACACCATTTGTTTTATCTTTTGTTCTGATAAACTTGTCTATCTTCTTATATTCTGCCTTTTCTAAAATATATAGAACAGAGAAGAAAGTATATAAGAAATGGTTCTACTCTGTAATAAATATCTTTTATTCTACTGTCTTAGGTATATTTGTGTCCGAAACTATATTGAAAATCTCTTATTTTCAAGACAGAAAATTAGATATACAAGATATATACTGGATAACCATCCTCCTAATATCCATAGCAGCTGCAAATTATCTTTCGGCTCTTAGGGAAAAAGTGAGAAGATTGGAAGTGGAAAAGAGTCTGCAAAGTCTTAATATGGAACTGCTAAGAATGAAGCTAAATCCACATTTTGTGTTCAATACATTTAACTTCTTAGCCGAAGCGGTTAGGCAAAATCCACAATTGGCAGAAGAATTTACTCTTAAGGTTTCAGATTATTATAGAGAAGTCCTTAGGTTTAAGAAACAGTGGTCGCTTTTTGAAGAGTTTGCTTTCATAGAAAAGTACCTTGTGATACAAAGAGAAATGCTCTTACCAATTGTATTGGATTATAAAATAGCGTTTCAGGATAGGCTTAGAGATGTAATTATCCCTTCTGGTATTACTCAACCGCTCGTGGAGAATGCTATAAAATATGGTGTCAAAGTCAACTCGGGAGGAATTGTAGAGATACGAGCAATCGTTGAAAACGAGAATGTAAGAATAGATATACTTAACACAGGAGTACCAAAAAGAGAAATCACTCCAGAACACTTTGGAATTGGGCTTTCCATAGTTAGCCAACAAATACTACTTGTCGGTGGAAAGATGTCAGTTAAGGTAGAGAATGAGTTTACTATCTTTTCACTATACATACCATTGAATCGATCGAACTAAAAGGAGGCGATTCGATGTTCAGCTGTGGAATTGTGGAAGATGAACCCATGGCAATGGAACGAATTAAGAGACTAATCAACGAAATTGATAGTAATATTAAAATACTCTTTGAAGCATTTAATTGCGAAGAATTTATAAAAAAAGCAAATCTACTTCAACCAGATGTACTTTTTCTCGATATAAATGTTGGTGATAGACTCGTGTTTGAGGCTCTTGAGCACATAGAGTACGAACCACATATTGTATTTGTAACTGCGTACGATGAGTATACGTTGAAAGCCTTCGAAGAAGGTGCTATAGATTATGTACTAAAACCTATTTCCATAGACAGATTGAATAAAACTATTGAGAGAATATCTAAATTAGGTTTGAAAAAGCACAAACCAGAATACTACATATCTAAGCTTTCAAAACTTCCCGTGAAACACAACGATGAAATCTATCTTTTAGACACTGATGAAATTATCTATCTCGAGGCAAACAACAAAATCGTGCACATAGTAACAAAAGATAAGCTATTTGAATGTACCATGCCACTTCACGTACTACTTACAAAACTTCCATCAAACAATTTTGTTCAAGTTCACAAAAGTTATATTATTTCTATAAAACATATTTCAAAGATAAAAAAATGGTTTCAAAATACATACATAGTACTAATGGACAACAATGATGAGATAAAAGTCTCAAGAAACTACCAGTACCACCTCTTCAAGATATTAGGTCTTAGGGAGTAATTTTGTTCCAACCGATACTGTACAGTTGTATTTGAATTTTGCGTGCTTTGTGCTGGGGGGTATTAAAAATGGAGACTGAATTATTACAGAGTGTCATACAAATCATTAATAAGGTGTTTACCAGGCTTGTTATATTCTTTGTGCTTTCAATGACTTTAAATCTCTTACCTTCAAATTTACATGCTTGTACAATCGTATATCATAGGAATACCGACGGAACTATACTTATTGGAAAGAACAGCGATTTGGATTCACCAAAAGGCTTCTTATTATTCATTCCATCAAATAACGAAAAGTATGGGATGGTACTTTTGGAACAGCTGGGAGCCGATATGCCGTATGAAGGTATAAACAGCTCTGGTTTGTATATCGCAATAACCGCTGTGCCATTTTCCTGGAATATTCCAAATTTATTCAGACCAACACGCATAAGTTTGCAAATACTAAGAGAAATTTTAGAAACTTCAAGCGATGTACAATCGGCTGTAGCATTATTTAAAAAAAGGTCCATAATATTTGGAACGTTGTTTGGCAATCCAATGGTACACTATTTTTTGGCTGATAGATTTGGAAACACCGCTGTTGTTGAGGTTGTCAACAATCAACTGCACGTAATAGAAGGTGAAAATGTATTGACAAACCATTACCTGTCAGCTGATTATATCAAACCTGATAATCCAACATCTCTAAATCGTTACAAAAGAGCAAAAGCCTTACTTGAAAACCTAAAGGATGTAGAATTAACTCCATCTGATATTTTATCAATACTCCAAAATGTTAAACAGCAATCTACAGTTTGGAGCACATCATTTGTTGTTCGTAATGTATCAAACAAAGCAATTATAGAACTCTATGTAAAGGGGACAAATGAAGATGTTAAGAGCTTTAATGTGACAGCTGAATTAGAAAGAAATATGCATCTTTACAGCCTGGAGACATTCGAAGAGCTCACCAACCATTCTGCTGACATAAAGGAGAATGAAACGCGGTTTTTAGTTAAAATCTCAAACAGTTATGGATATTTCCCTTCACCAACACTGACTACATTCTCGCTGCTTTTTAATTATGCAGTCTTTCCCAGAATTGGTGTGGAGTGCATTGTATCAAATCAAAGAACAGAAAATGAATCCCAGACAAAGTTATATTCTGGTATAAGTCTCGATTACCATTTTTTTGAACAATTTAATTTAGCCATCGGCATATTTTTCGAACTCACAACACCTTTAGTTAACCTCCCCCTCTCTTTGATCACTTTCGACATAGGTATTGAACCGGACAATTGGATTCCTTATAGGCCTCTACTATTTTTAAGGAGTGTGTTGGATCTTACAAAAAACCCTCATGAACTTTCTTTTTACCTCATGTTTGGAAGTTGTTTCAGATTTTAATGTTTTCAATTTAGTTTTTAGTTTTCGAAAGAACGCTTGCGTTCCAAAATAGTAGTATGTACTCTTTTTTTCACAAGAGTACTATTTTGTTACCATTGTGAAATACTGTCCACAATGTTCAAAATGTTCAAAATGTTCAAAATAGGAGTGTGTTGACTTCTTGGTTCAAGATTTCAAAACAATGTTTCGTGAAAAATTTCTAATTTGACTCTTGACAGAGGCAATATTTTATTTTATGATATTCGTGAAAAGTATCACGAATGAAATATCACGATACGCTATACGCAAAGAATGGAGCAAAGATAGATGATTATTAATTACTGTGGAGGTGTGGCGATGCTTACTCGAACATACAGTAAGGTTGAAGAGATACTTAAGAAGTATGAATACAGAAAAGAGATGCTTATCAAGATTTTGCTCGAGGTCCAAAAGGAATACAGACACGTTCCAAGGGATGTCGTGAACTATATCGGTACAGCACTCGGTATACCACCCGCAAAGATTTACGGTGTTGCAACGTTTTATGCACAGTTTTCTCTTAAACCAAAGGGTGAATATACAATTCTCATATGCGACGGAACAGCATGCCACATGGAAGGTTCTATGAGTCTTGTAAAGGCAATAGAGGAAGAAGTTGGCATAAAACCCGGAGAAGTCACACCAGATTTGAAATTCAGCCTCGATAAAGTTGGTTGTCTTGGAGCTTGTGCACTTGCTCCAGCAATGGTTATAAATGGCGAAGTATATGGAAAGCTTGATGCGGAAAAGGTTAAAGAGATTTTGAGAAAGCTCAAAGAAAGGAAGGAGGATTAAGATGAGCGTAACTGTTGTCAAGGAACCAATATTAAAGAATCCTCAACAATTAATAGATTATATTTCAAAATTACAAAAAAAGAGGGAAAAGAAACTTCAAAAGCAGTCCGTTTACGTCTGTGTTGGAACAGGTTGTACCGCAAGCGGCTCAAGAAAGGTCTATGCAAAGTTTGTAGAAGTCGTTAAAGAGAAAGGTCTCGATGTGAAGATAGAAAAGATAGATGATGACGATGAACCAGTTAAGAAGACAGGTTGCTGTGGTCTGTGTTCGCTTGGTCCACTCGTAAAAGTCCTTCCTTACGGAATTACGTACAGCCATGTTACAGTCGATGATGTAGAAGAGATTGTTGAAAAGACACTCCTCAAAGGGGAAGCAATTGAAAGGCTCCTCCTGACAGACCCGATTAGCGATAAAAAGGTTGAGCGTCTTGAAGATGCAACGTTCTTTAAGAATCAGACATTCTATATAATGGATGCAGTTGGTACAAGTGAATGTGAGAGTATAGAAGATTACATGGCAAGAGGTGGATATCTGTCACTTGCAAAAGTGCTTTCAGGAATGGATAGATTGGAGATAATAAATACAATAAAAGCATCAGGATTGCGCGGTCGTGGCGGTGGAGGATTCCCAACAGGTCTTAAATGGGAAGCGGCTTACAAGAGTCAAGGAGATATAAAGTATGTCGTCTGTAACGCCGACGAAGGTGACCCTGGAGCATTCATGAATAGAACTCTTCTTGAAAGAGACCCACACTCTGTTCTTGAAGGTATGATAATTGCAGCATATACAATAGGTGCAAGTAAAGGCTATGCTTACATAAGAGCCGAGTATCCTATCGCTGTTGAGATGTTCAATAAGGCAATAGAGGATGCAAAGAGATATGGTCTTCTCGGTGAAAATATTCTCGGAACGGATTTCTCATTTGAGCTTTACGTTAAAGAGGGCGCAGGTGCATTTGTTTGCGGTGAAGAGACAGCTTTGCTTGCCTCAATAGAAGGTAAGCGTGGAGTACCAAGACCAAGACCACCGTTCCCAGCACAAGCAGGTCTCTGGGGCAAACCAACACTTATAAACAATGTAGAGTCTTACGCAAATATCGCAAAGATTATAAGAGATGGTGTTGAGAATTACAGAAAACGCGGAGTTGAAAATTCACCTGGTACGAAGATGTTCTCTGTTACTGGACCATTGAAGTTGACGGGTATCATTGAGATTCAATTCGGTACTACGATTAGATACATTCTTGAAAATATCTGCGGTGGAACTTCAAACGGTAGAAAGATAAAAGCTATTCAGATTGGTGGACCATCGGGAGCTTGTTTACCGGAGGAACTCTTCGATTTACCACTTGATTATGATTCACTCAAATCTGTTGGTGCAATGGTTGGTTCTGGTGGTATCGTTGCTATAACAGAAGACAGGTGTATGGTTGAAGTTGCAAGGTTTTTCCTTGATTTTACAAAGCGTGAATCATGCGGTAAGTGTGTACCATGTAGAGAAGGAACAATGCAGGCTTACAATATACTCGAGAAGTTTACGCAAGGTAAGGCAACATATGAGGATTTGGAAAATCTTGAATACCTTGCAGAAGTTATTAAGACAGCTTCACTGTGTGGGCTTGGAAAGACAGCTCCAAATCCAATAATCAGTACACTTAAATATTTCAGACCCGAATATATCGAACATATCGAAGGCAGATGTCCAAGTGGAATGTGTACAGCTTTCCAGAAGTATGTAATAATCCCTGAAAAGTGTAAGAGCTGTAGTCTGTGTGCAAGAAGTTGTCCAAACGGAGCTATAAGTGGTGAAAGAGGAAAACCATACGTAATAGACCAGGAAAAGTGTATAAAGTGCGGTTTGTGTATAACAAAGTGTAAGTTTGGGGCAATTGAACTCGTTAGTTGATTCACACTTCGGGAGGGTGATGGATAATGAAGATTACCGTTAATGGTAGGCAAGTAGAAATACGCGATGATGCAAGGAATGTGCTTGAAGCATTAAGGGAAATCGGTATAGAGATACCAAATTTGTGTTATCTTTCCGAAACGTCAATTTATGGTGCATGTAGGATGTGTCTTGTCGAAGTCGATGGAAGAGATATAGTTACTTCCTGTACACTCCAACCAAGAGACGGAATGAGCATAAAGACGCATACACCAAAGATTTATGAATTGAGAAAGGGAATTCTCCAACTTCTCTTGGCATCACACGATGGAGATTGTACAACATGTGAAATGAATGGAAAGTGTAAGCTTCAAAAGTACGCTCAAGAATTTGGTTTGACAAGCAATAGGTTCGAAAAGATTTCCAAGAAGACAATAACCGATACATCATCTGTTATAGTAAGAGATAATGCGAAATGTATACTCTGCGGTGACTGTGTGAGGGCTTGTGACGAGATTCAATCAATCGCTGCAATCGACTTTGCTTATAGAGGTTTCGAAGCTCAAGTTGTTCCATCATTTGAAGAAAAGCTTGAAAACACAGAGTGTGTGCTTTGCGGTCAGTGTGTTGCATATTGTCCAACCGGTGCGTTAGCTATTAGAAACGATGTAGATAAAGTCTATAAGGCAATTGAGGAAGGAAAATACGTTATAGGTATGATCGCTCCAGCAGTAAGAGCTTCTTTGCAAGAAGAGTTCGGGTTAGAAGATGATGCAGCGACAGCTGGAAGAATAGTCTCTCTTCTTAAGATGATTGGTTTTAAGAAAGTTTTCGACGTCGCGTTCGCTGCGGATCTCGTTACCTACGAAGAAGCACATGAGTTTGTTGAAAGATTGGAAAAAGGTGAAAAGCTGCCACAATTCACATCCTGCTGTCCAGGTTGGGTGAAGTTTGCTGAACAGTATTATCCAGAGTACCTTTCGCACCTTTCAAGTGTTAAGTCACCACAGATGGCACTCGGTGCGATTATTAAGAAGTTCTACGCTAAGGAAATCGGTGTCGATCCGAAAGATATATACCTTGTTTCAATAATGCCATGTACCGCAAAGAAATTTGAAGCGGAAAGGGAAGAATTTGAAGGGGATGTCGATGTAGTTCTTACAACAAGGGAAATTGTAAAGATAGCAAAGTCAACTGGTATCAATATCAGAATGGTAGCCCCAGAACCATTTGACAGACCATATGGTTTGTCATCACAGTCAGGTTTAAGTTTCGGTAAGAGCGGAGGAGTGCTCGGAAGCGTTGTCCACGTAATAAATGAAATGGTCGGGATAAAGAATGTCGAAACAAAAGAGCTCTCCGAAGGTGTAAGGCTTACAACGGTTGAGTTGAATAATGGTAAAGTGGTCAAGGGAATGGCTGTCTTTGAACTCGGAAATACAAGAAAGATTGTTGATAGTATAAGAGCAGGCGAACTCGATGTTGATATCGTTGAGGTTATGGCCTGTAACTACGGTTGTATAGGCGGCGGTGGTCAGCCATATCCAAATGATTCAAGAACAAGAGAAAAGAGAGCAAGAATTCTCAAAGAAGTACAGAGTATAGATGTCTTGGTTTCACCAACTGAGAACTTCCATATGTTGCAACTTTACGAAAAGTATCTCAATAAACCACTCAGCCTTGAAGCACATAACGCTATTCATACGCATTACAAACACAGAAGAAGGGTACAAGAAGATGAGATTGACATCTTACCACTTCCAGAAGATGCTGAAGATAAAGTAAAAGTTAGTGTTTGTCTTGGTACTTCTTGTTATTCAAAGGGATCATACGAAATCCTCGAAAGACTCATAAACGCCGCTAACAAAGAAGACTGGGCAAAGAATCTTGAAATCAAGGGTACGTTCTGTGTAGAAAATTGCGGAAAATCACCAAACGTCGTGGTAAATGATATAATAGTATCTGAAGCAACAGTTGAAAAAGTAAAAGAGGTGGCTTTGAATGAGCTTACAAGAAAGAAAGGGGATTCTTCGGTTTCCAAAAGCAACGTTTGAGAGATTGAAGTTGTACCACGCACTTTTGAGTCAACTCTATTCTGAAGGTAAGATGTACGTACTTTCAGAAGACATAGCCGAGATGCTCAGAATAACACCAGAACAAGTAAGAAAAGATTTCTCTTTCTTAGAAACGAAAGGTAAACCCAAGGTCGGTTATCTAATAAAGGAGTTGCTTGAAGAATTAGACGAGCTCTTCGGAACCGGAGTTGATGAGAATATTATAATCATCGGTGCAGGGCATTTGGGTAGCGCTCTTGTAAATTACAAGGGATTCAAGAATATCGGTGTAAGAGTTGCAGCCATATTTGACAATGACCCTAAGAAGATAGGTACAATGGTCGGTGAATTGATGGTTTTACCATTAAAAGATTTGTCCAGAGTTGTCAGAAGGTTCAAGGTAAAAATTGCAGCTCTTTGCGTACCAGAAGATGCAGCACAGCAAGTAGCAGATCTATTGGTAAGTCATGGAATAAAGGCTATTTGGAACTTCTCCACTCGAATTCTCGATGTTTCGGAAGATATTATTGTCCAGAACGAAGATATAACAAGAGGACTGCTTGGATTAAAACACATGCTTTCTGAGAAAGAAAAGTCAAAATTCATTGAAAGTGGTGAAATTCAGGCAAGATAAATAGAATTGGTTAACAAAATTTATAACGTATAATGATGCGTATACATAGTGAGGACAGACCTCACAACGGCCACCACACCTTCCCACCCCGGTTTATCAGCCGGGGGCATTTTTTATTTTAAAGTGTTGAATAACTCTTGCTTTTTATGTTTTTTACTTTATCAGGTAATAATCTGAGAGATTTAGTGGTATACTTATTATGTAAGATAAATAATAAAAGTGAGATGTTATGGGGGATAGTGTTAACTTGTAGTGATGAAAGAGTGTAAGTGTGAAAGAATGAGATTGATATTACCATTGTACGTTTTCCAAAGATTCTTCACTACACAAAAGCCTTGAATGTATTTTGCTAAATTCTTCGTATTCTTCAGTCCTCGCTTGAGTCGGAAAAAGTCTTTCAGTAATGAAAACTTAGATTCACATTGATTGTTTTTACCAAGCGATACCACTACGTGATTGATATTTTTAAACAACATCTTTACTGCACTTTCATATGCACCAAGTCCATCAGTAATAAGTTCGATGTTTTTAGGTTTTGAATTACCAAAGAACTTCTCGAGTAATACTTTGACTTGTCCCATATCACGATACTTTGAGACATGCCAACAAAGGATAAAGTTAGTTTCATGATCGACTAATAGCCAAACATAATACTTTTGTTCTTTGAACACAAGAACAGTTTCATCAGCATGAACTGAGAAAACATTTTCTTGGACAAG
>Ga0079999_12193_pt1 | contig 82488 bp, 87 predicted proteins | sample YelNats1bottleC1_FD_69202 | JGI IMG/M metagenome (GOLD analysis project Ga0079999, IMG submission 69202) | Hot spring thermophilic microbial communities from Obsidian Pool, Yellowstone National Park, USA - site 1 bottle C1 (SPADES assembly)... | ecosystem: Environmental > Aquatic > Thermal springs... | reverse complement strand
AACGAAAAATTCTAAAGCGTTCACCATATACTGAGATGGAAAGTAAAAAGTGAATTCTAAACTGTTTTCTTTTCTACGCACTTCTCTTATAGTTTGTGCCAGATAACTATACGTTGTTGTAAATGATTTATCCTTAATGATGTTCTCTATTGTAAATATTACATCATCAGGGGTTATCTTGCTACCATTCCCCCAGTATATATTATTCCTCAGAGACATGCTCATGTGGGGACTTGAACTAAAATCAATCCTCAAAGTTGAAAGGTTTACAAGATTGCTTTTCAAAGGTAAAACAGTGACATTTTCTTCTGTTTTAACTGCATCGGAAAAGTCTTTTACAAGAGTTTCATAGAGCAAATCTAAAACTCTAATAGTTATCGGGTCATCGCTAATATACGGAAAGTACGACAAAGGTTTCTCCTGCTCGGCGTAGATTAGCACTTTTTCTGCAAACATTCCTACAGTAAATATCAGGAACAATAATGTAAAAGCTATAGGCTTTATGTTTATTCGCGAAACATTCATAGGCTTGCCCTCCTCGCTTAGTTTACTTTCGTATAAATCAAAAGTCTTCTCACCATCTCTGTCAAGTCGTATACAGAAGTCTTGAAAAACATCGATGGCTCTTTGAAAGTCTGAACAAAGTAGAAGTCGTTCTTTCCCAGTATAAGGACATCAAGCGAAGACTTAAGATAATAAAGCATAGTGTTATAGTTTCCTTTATCATTTACGTAAGTTCTTAAAACAAGTTCTTTTCTCTTTGTATCATCAAGTTGGATGAAATCATCAACACTCATGTGAAAAGTAATCTCAAGAACCCGCGTGCCTCGAGTTTTCAAAACTTCAGCCAACAGTCGAATAACGCTGAACGAAGCAAGTTGCAAATCTTCAGCACTGTAATAAAGCACTGTTGTGTTTTTTGAAAAATCATAAGTAACCAATCTGTTTATTTCTCTTAAAGCCTCATCTATATTAGACCTAAATAAATAAACCAAATAGTTAAATGCTTGAATATCAATCAAATCAACTTCTTTTCTCTTATATTCATCAATCGCTGTCTTGTAGGCCTCTCGTAAGTCGTCCAAAAGTGGTTTGTTTTCGAAATAGCTAAGCACAAAAGCCTTTTCAGAGAGTGTCATACTGTTCTTGAAATGGGAAATTTCACTCAACCATTGTTGAGCAAGCTTTATATCGTTCTTCAAAAATGCTTCAGTTCTGATTTTCAACAATTTCGCAATAGGTAAATATTCTCTTGTCTTGATTTTTGAAAAATATTCATTCGCCTTACTGTAATTTAACAAATGCATCCAAGCCAAGCCAGAAAAGAGAATACTTTCATCATCAGTCTTGTTTCCATACTCTTTTACGATACTTGCGAAGTCAAGTTCTTTCCAATATTTTTCAAGCTTTTTATCTTTAATGCTAATGGTGTTTTCCAAATATATGAGTCCCAGAGTCTTCCTGGCTATTTGGTTTTCTTGCTGAGAAAAGCTGATTGTAGGTGAAAAAGTTGATAAGAATAATAAAACTATGAACGGCAAAACCTTCACAGTCCTCATCCTTAACCCCCCCAGTTGTTCAAAGATACTGTTAACTAAAAGTATTGAAACTTTCCAAAAACCGCATTATCCTTATAAATAGGGGACACCCCCCAACCATCTCTTGACAAAGGAGGTATCCCGATATGAACAACTCAACACTCTCTTGTCCTAAATGCGGTTCCACCAGCTTATACAAAAACGCTCATAAGGTTTTTGAGTAGTGAAGCATCTATGTAAGACGCGTAATGGTAATATCAATTGCATTCTTTCACACCTACACTCTTTCATCACTACAAGTTAACACTATCTCAAGTTTGCACTATGATTCGATTTTTGATATAATTATCTTGACAAAACCGAAAGGAGATATGTTATGACCTTAGAAGTTTTTTTGGATGTTTTTAAACAAGGAATACAGTTACTTCTTACCCTTATAACTCCTCCACTACTTGTTAGTCTTGCAGTGGGTATAATTATCAGTATTTTTCAGGCTGCCACACAGATACACGAACAGACATTGACCTTTGCCCCACGCATTCTCGTTGTTTTTCTAACTCTTATGCTCCTTTTTGGATGGATGATAGAAAGTGTGATCGATTTTGTAAGAAATATCATTGAGAAGTATATGACAATGATTTAATAATTCACTTTTCACAAAAACGTTTTTCAAAAATAGATATAATTTTATTGTGTATTTCTTCAACACTTATTATACCATCAATTACTACAAAACTTTCATCCTTTTTTGAGATTTCAATATAGCAATTTCTAATTTTCTCAAAAAAGTCCCTTCCTTCCTTTTCTATTCTATCCTTATTTTGATTACTAAGTCTCTTCAGAGCAATTTCAACAGGAACATCGATAAAAAAGACTAAATCTGGATATGTTCTGTCAGTTGCAAAGTCATTGAGAAAATTCACAATATCCATCCCCAGACTTCTCCCGCAGCCTTGGTATGCAACACTGGAATGAGCAAATCTATCGGCTATAACAACTTTTTTTGTCATCAAAGCGGGTTTTATAACTTCTTCAACAAGTTGTGCCCTTGAAGCTAAGAAAAGAAGTAGTTCGGCTTTTGGAATCATGTGTTCAGTTACAAGTAAGTTTCTTACTTTTTCACCAATGCTCGTTCCACCAGGTTCTCTAACCTTAATAAAATCAATACCTTTCTTTTGTAAGTACTCCGTAAACAATTCTATCTGTGTGCTTTTTCCACATCCATCAATTCCTTCGAATGATATGAACATTAGCAGTTCCTCCCCATATATTATAAAAAATTTCTTTCAAGAATTATTCTAACATATGATATAATATTAATGAATACATTATCACGATTTTCAGGAGGGAAAAGAATGAGGGTAGCAGTTGTAGGAGCAGGTGTAGTAGGCGCATTAATAGCAAGAGAATTATCACGTTTTCATGTTGATGTGATGATATTTGAAAAAAATACTGATGTTGGAATGGGAGTTACAAAAGCGAATTCTGCAATTGTTCATGCAGGATACGATGATGAACCAGGAACGGTACGCTCCAAGTTTTGTGTGCCCGGCAATGCTTTGTATACTGAGTTGGCGAAAGATCTGCAATTTGATTTAAAGAGAATAGGTTCCTTGGTACTTGCATTTCGAGATGAAGAGGTGCGAATCCTGGAAGAACTCTACAAAAGAGGCGAAATTAATAACGTACCAGGGCTTGAAATATGGGATAGGGATAAAATTCTTTCGTATGAACCAAATATCAACCCAGAAGTAATTGCGGGATTGTGGGCACCAACAGCTGGCATTACTGAGCCTTGGATGGTCGCCATGGCTGCTATCGAGAATGCTGTTGATAACGGGGCACACCTGTACCTTGAAACTGAGGTATACGACATAGAAACAATTGAAGGAAGAGTTAAGAAGATAATTACTAACAAAGGTGAATTTGAAGTCGACATTGTAATCAACGCAGCTGGCATGTACGCCGATGAAATAGCTAAAATGGCAAGTGCTGATTATGTTCCACTTCATCCAAGAAAAGGTGAATATATATTACTCGATAAGCAAGAGTTCAACGGCTTTGTAAAGAGCATTTTATTCCCAACACCTTCAGTTCTCGGAAAAGGTACATTGGTTACTCCTACTGTTGATGGTGGAATACTCGTAGGTCCAACAGCTGTTGATATGCCTCCTGAAAGAGAGTTTAGAGAAGACACTTCGACAACTTTTGAAGGATTCGAAGCACTTATGTCAAAAGCTCTAAAAATGACTCCACTTATTGATTTTAGAGCTTCCATTAAGACATTTGCAGGATTGAGACCAGAAAGTCCTCAAAAAGATTTTCTTGTTGGTAGAACTAATATATTTGGATTCTTTAATGCAATGGCAATGAGATCACCTGGACTAACAGCTGCGCCAGCAATAGCAAAATTCATGGTTGAAGAGATACAGGAAGCAATGGGAGAAACTTTATCACCAAAGTCCGATTTTAAACCTGCAAGGGAAAGAATCAAGAAATACGCAGATTTACCACCATCGATTTGGGATGAAGAAATAAAAAAAGATCCGTTAGCTGGAAAGATGATATGCTTCTGTAATAAAGTAACAGAACGTGAGATTCTTGAGGCAATAAGAAGAGGTGCAAGGACAATAGATGGAGTAAAATTCAGAACAAGAGCAATGTTTGGAAGTTGCCAAGGTGGGTTCTGCACACATAGAATTATGAAAATATTGGCAAGAGAACTTGGGGTGGATATAGCCGATATAAAACTTAGAAGTGATAAAAGCTTTGTACTTATGGGGCAGGTGAGAAAATAATGGTGGAAAAGAGCGTAGATGTCCTTGTTATAGGTGCCGGTGCTGCTGGACTTGGAGCAGCGATTGGAGCAGCTCGCGAAGGCGTTAATGAGGTTGTTATCGTTGAAAGGGATGAACGCAGTGGTGGAATATTGAATCAGTGTATTCATAATGGTTTTGGTTTACATTATTTTAGAGAAGAACTTTCTGGTCCAGAGTATGCGGAAAGAGTGAAGAAAATAGTCCATCAATATCCCAATATAAACGTCAAAGTAGAACAATATGTACATCAGATAGATTACAGAAGAAAGGAAGTTGTTGTTGCCTCGACTGAAGGTATAACCGTTTACAAACCTAAATCTTTGGTAGTTGCTACTGGTGCTCGCGAGAGACCGATGGGGGGAATACTTGTTCCTGGTACCCGACCTGCAGGTGTTTTTACAGCAGGTGTAGCTCAAAGATTTGTTAACTTGGAAAACAGGTTACCTGGTAAAAGAGCTATAATCGTCGGTTCAGGAGATATTGGATTAATAATGGCAAGAAGATTAACTCTTGAAGGAGTTGAAGTAGTTGCCGTTGTTGAGCGTATGCCGTATCCCGGAGGGTTGGAAAGGAATATAAGACAATGTTTGAAAGATTTTAATATACCACTCTACCTTAGCCATACAGTTGTGGGTATATACGGCAAGGAGCGTTTGGAAGAAGTTGTCATAGCTCAGTTAGATGAGAATTACAAGCCTATCCCAGGTACAGAGAAAAAATTCAAAGTCGATACACTTGTACTTTCCGTTGGTTTAATACCACAGTCAACTCTATTCAAAGATTTTCTAAAGATTGACCCGTGGACCAAAGGTATTGTAACATCAAGTTCTGGACGGTCTTCTTTGAATTGGATATTCGCTGCAGGCAATTGTACTGTAATATACGACCTCGTGGACTGGGTAACCGAAGAGGGTAGCGTTGCAGGAAAATTCGCTGCTATGTATGTTAAAAGTAATTGGGAACCCGCAAAATTTTTCATTGAAAAGGGTCAAAACGTAGGGATTTTATTCCCTGCGTGGTACGAAGAAGGTACAAACTTGAACTTGTATTTGAGGGTGAAAAAACCAATACCAGAAGGAACGATAAGAGTTAAACAAAGAAATAATCTAATTTACAGTAAGAAGCACCTCAACATGTTACCAAGTGAAATGCTTAGTATAAAAATACCAGAGTCGAAGATTGGAAGCGGTGATATTACTGTGGAGGTGTTAGAATGAGAACGGAAGAGATGGTCTGTATAATGTGTCCACTTGGTTGTCACTTAACTGTACGTGAAGAAAATGGAGAAATAACAGTCACTGGTAATAGATGTCCGCGGGGTGTTGAATATGGAAGGCAAGAGTTAACTGAACCGCTTAGAATATTAACATCCAGCGTTTTAGTAGAGCATGGTGAATTGCCACTTGTTTCTGTAAAAACAAATAAGCCGATCCCAAGAAAATTAATTATGCAAGTTATGGAGATTTTGAAGAATACGAGAATTGAAGCCCCAGTAAGAGTTGGGGACGTCATAATTAACAATATTCTTAACACGGGGGCTGACATAATTGCAACAAGAAATGTTGAAAGAATCGATGTTGCTTGATATATTTCCGGTTCCACAAGTCAATCCAATAGAGATGTCAACCGACTCACTTGCTTACCTTGGTGATGCGGTATTTAATCTTTATGTGAAATTACATGTACTAAAGGATTTGAAAGTGCGTGATTTACATAGGATGTCAAATAAGTACGTTTCAAGGGAAGGGCAAAGTAAAATACTAAATAGTATTAAGGACCTTCTAACAGAAGAAGAGAGTGATATAGTGAGAAGAGGCATTAATAGTAAGGGAGCACGAAAACATGGTAATGACCGCCTATATATGGAAAGTACAGGTTTCGAAGCATTAATTGGATATCTCTATTTAACTAACAGAAAGCGCCTTTCATTTTTGTTAAAGGAGGGGATTAAATGGGTAGAAGCGTAATTATTGATGGATCAATAGTTTACACCGATTCGAGCGAGATTCTGAGTAATCCAGGATTTGAGTCTTTGCTCAGAGAGTACATTGACGTACTTAAAGAAAGAAGTTCCCCGCTGTTGAGAACATTAGAAGCATTCCGTGTAGGTGATGATTACAACATTCGCCACTTTGTGGAGTATCTCCATCTCCTTACCTTAAGGGATATAAAGGAAATAACTACTATTATTAATTATGTGAATCCTGACGACCTTGCAAAGTTTGTTGAATCATTCTATTCTTTTTGGAGGAACAAACACAGATTTATGATTAAAAAAGAGAAATATACAATCGACAGTGCGAGAAAGACAAGCATCGTTTTTACAGCTGTTATGGTTGCTGAGGAATTCAAGAATCTTGTTAGAAATCTTTACAGAACAATTATGAAGAACATTGCACCTGATAACACAAATATAGTTAGGCAACTGCCAAGTGGTGCGCAAGTTACGTTTTTGACAGATACAATAGATTGCACAAATGAGAAACTAAAGAATTTTTCAGACATTCAAATGATATGGGGTGCAATATTTGATCCACCTGTCATTTTCTACACCAAATCCAACAAAAGGAAAGGTACTGTTCCTGTTGTCGAGCAGGAAGTTTTGAATCGAGTTAAGTTAAATAACAAGGAAAGAGAATGGTATTTTATACCAATTTTGATTGCAGATTTGGTTATTTATGTTTACGTACACAGAGAATTTTTGTCGCATGCAGCTGGTTTGGGAAACCTTTTCCAATTTGCTGATATTGTGGACCTGAAGAGCAAAAATCCATCTGGTGTGTTGATTTTTGGACTTCCGGCAGAAAGTATACCAGACTACAAGCCTGAGTGGAAGAATGGTGTAATATTTAAGGATGATGGTTTATACGTAGGCATTATTCCTGCATTTGACGAGAATGATTATTTTGGTTATATGAAAAAGACAGCTTTGACCCTTCACAATTTAGTTAGAATAGACCAAGGAAGATTACCCATTCATGGTTCAATGGCAAGAATTGTCTTAAAAAATGGAAAGAGTGCTGTGGCAATGTTTGTTGGCGATAGTGGTGCTGGGAAGAGCGAAACACTCGATGCACTTAATAGACTTGAAGAAGTGGCATATGTTGATGTAATAATAGATGATATGGGCTCTCTTGATATACAAAATGGCAGAATAGTTGCATATGGTACAGAGACTGGCGCATTTGTAAGACTTGACGACTTACCACCAGGATACGCATATTACACTATGGATAGAAGTATCTTCATGAATCCAGACAAGATAAATGCACGAGTAATTGTGCCTTTTAATAACTACAAAGAAATTGTCACACCAACACCAATAGATTTCTTCTTCTATGCTAATAATTACACGGAAGTTCACAACGACGAAGAGAGAATAATTTTCTTTAACAACGTTGAAGATGCAATAAAAGTTTTCTCAGCCGGGAAGCGTATGTCAAAGGGAACAACATCAGAAGAAGGAATGACTGAAAGTTATTTTGCCAATCCATTTGGGGCTGTACAGAGAAAAGAAGAACATCATAGGATAGCTGAGCATTTCCTAAGGAAAATGTTTGAAACAGGAGTGAGAGTGGGAGAAATCAGAACAATGCTTGGAATAGAAGGATATGAGAAAGAAGGAACTTACCTCGCCGCAAAGATGCTTTATAGAATAATTGAAAAAATGTAAGAACTCAAAAAGCGGTGAGTTGGACTCACCGCTTTTTATTGTTGTTTAAATATCAAAGTAACGTTGCAATCATTATAGCTTTAATTGTGTGTTTTCTATTCTCAGCTTCATCCCAAACTCTTGATTGTTTTCCTTCAATCACTTCAAATGTTACTTCCTCACCTTTTACCGCTGGTAAGCAGTGCATGAATATCGTCTCGGGTTTTCCGGTCTTTCTCATCAGTTCTTCATTGACTTGGTAGGGTTGGAGAAGTTTTCTTCTTTCTGCTGCCTTATCTTCTTCACCCATCGAAGCCCAAACGTCAGTATAAATAACATCTGCGTTCTTAACTGCTTCATCTGGGTTTGCTGTAAATTCTATTTTTGCACCGCTTTCTTGAGCGAATTTCATACATTCATCAACAAGCCACTTTTCCGGTCTCAGCGACTCGGGTGAACAAATGACATAATGCATTCCCATCTTTGCAGCTCCTATCATGAGAGAATTTGCCATATTATTTCTTCCATCGCCCATAAATACCATCTTTATACCCTTCAACCTTCCAAATTCTTCTTCTATTGTTTGAAGATCCGCAAGAACCTGCGTTGGATGGAAGAGATCCGTCAATCCATTGTAAACTGGAACACCTGAATACTTTGCAAGCGTTTCAACTGTTTCCTGTTTGAAACCTCTGAATTCAATTGCATCGACCATTCTACCAAGAACTCGAGCAGTATCTTCAACTGATTCCTTTGCACCAAGTTGAATATCCTGTATAGAGAGGAATATTGGATGTCCGCCTTCCTCTGCAAATGCGGTCTCGAATGCTAATCTTGTTCTTGTAGACCTTTTTTCGAAAATTAAAGCAAGTGTCTTTCCAACAAACCTTTGATGTCTAATACCGGCTCTACTTTCAGCCTTTACTTGTTTTGCAATGTCAAGTAAATAGCGAATCTCTTCGGATGTGTTATCCATAAGTGAGAGGATGGAACGACCTTTCATATTTACCGCCATGAGAATACCTCCTTTTTTGTTCATCAGTGTAATATCTATTCTATATAATAATACATAAAAACCCTTTTTCAAATCCTAAGGTTTAAAGTATACTGAAGCATACAGATGCATTTGCAAATAAGGAATAAAAATCAACACTTAGAAAGAATAACCTACTAAAAATTCAATTCCTTCAATTTTACTATTATCAATCTTATACAACGAAAACACACCAACGTTTATTAAGATATTGTTAGTAAGATATTTTGCTCCTACTCTAACAATGCTGGTTATCTTTTCAAATCCAAAATCCGTTATTGGAAATAACATTCCACCAGCGCCATAAAGGGCGACTGTCCCAAAATCAAGTTTGACATCGTATTTTGCAACTCCACCGAGCATTCCAAAGTGTTCATTAGCAAAGTTCGATATGACCATCAATGTAAAAGCGCTTGTAGTATTTGGAGCATTATGCTGATAAGAAAATGAGTTGAACTCTAATGAGTAATAAAGTTTACCATCAAAAGAATACAAAATACCTGAGTTTAGTTCAAATCCAAAAACCGTTGAGAACAAGAAAATTAAAGTAACCAATTGAAGAAACCTTTTCATGAGAACCTCTCCTCCTTTTCTTAAATTTGGTATTATTTATTTAAATCTTTTACAAAATCCTCAATCTTCTCCTCGTCGAGATACGTTCTATAGTAAACCTTTCCATCTACAGTTATTTTAAGAGGTGTTTGAGTTAGTAATGGTAAGGAATAATTACTTATACTGAACTTCCCAAGGGCGTAGTAGAGCTTTGCCAAAGCACCATCTGTAATAACGGATTCAGGTCTAAGTTCACTTACTTGTCTTTGAATTGTGAAATAATCTATGAATTTTAGACCGCTTTTTCCATATTTCTGAATTAATTCGTCAACGCTTGACACACCTATTTTGTTAAAGTATTCGGGTTTTTGATAAATAACATAGATATAGTCAACCTTCGTACCGATTGTTTCTAATAAATACATCACGAAATCTTTCGGTGAAATAGCAGATGTTTCAAGCCTTTTAGAATTCACAAATAATGATACTGGAATATCGATAACTTTCACTGTTCTCTTTTCACCGTTTATTAGAAGTAGCTTATTGTTTGTCCCAGATTGTATGAGTTTTTCCAAATCGGTATCTTTTTTTGGTATCACAAAGTAGTAGGCAGCTCTTTTGTTTAAATCAAAATCTGGGGAGTTTTTTATAGCAATTATTTTCATTCCAATGTAAAGAAGAGACACTGTAAGTATTAAAGCTATTACTATTAAAATGAGTTTTCCATAGTTGTTCTCCTCTCTTCTGCTTCTGCTAACGTATGATCTCTTTCCGGTTTTCATATCCTCACTCCTTCCACTATTTTATTCCATGTCTCAATTGTCTGGGGTAACAGATAAAGATTTTTGTTGACCGCGTAAATGATTTTATTTCTTATGACTTCAATAAAAGCAATATCTATATCGTAAAATGCTATCTCTCTTAATTGATTGACCTTCTCGTAAGTTCTGGAAAGCTCAAGAGAATCCGCAAGTGCCAATGCCTTTGAATAAACTCCAAAATCTGGGTGTCCAGATGTATGATAACCAACTCCCAACAACATATCATAATCGTTTATACCATACTTTCTTTTCAAGAATTCTGTAGCGATAAATCCGTGAAGCAATATGGGTTTCTTTTCGAGTAATTCTGTAATTTCAATTCCATAGCCAATGGCCATATTCTTTAATCTTCTTGGCTCTAAGTCTCTAAAAAGGTCATGAGATAAAGCCATTATTGTTAATTTCTCTGGATCTAAATTGTATCTCTTAGACAATCTCAGGCAAAAATCTACAACCCCTTTGACATGTTCCAACCGCTCGGGTGAAACGAGCACGTTCACCAATTTTTCCAAATCCTTGATGATGTATTCTGGTTTAGGACTAACCATAATTATCCTCCCGATAAAAGTGCAATATTGTCAATAGTGATGGAAATCGTATATAAACTCTTCAAGTGTATAAAAGCTTTCCAAATAATTTTCTATGTTATCAAATTTAGACTCAGCATCATTTACTGAAAGAGTGGCAAATGCTATTCCTATAAGTAAGTAGTCTTTTGAATCTTGCCTTCCAGCTTCAATGGCTGATATTTCGAATTTTTTCTTCAATTCATGAATCAAGCTCTTAGCAATATTTCGCTTTTCCTTAAGTGAACTTACAGCGAATAGTCTAATGAGTATTGTTCCATATCCGATGACCATAAATCACCATTTCTTTCTTATTCTTTCTTAATCCAATTCCTCAATTAGAATATTATTATTTGTGTAAATACAAATCTCACTCGCAATTTTCATTGCTTCCTCTGCTATCTTTCGTGCATCAAAATCTGTATTCCTTATCAAAGCTCTTGCTGCTGCAAGTGCGTATGGCCCTCCAGAACCTATTGCGGCGATGTCTTCATCTGGTTGGATTACCTCGCCTGTTCCAGAAAGAATTAGCAAATGTTCTTTATCTGCAACTATAAGCATCGCTTCCAATCTTCGTAAAGCCCTATCAAGACGCCAATCTTTCGCAAGCTCTATAGAGGCTTTTAATAGATTTCCGTTCCATTCTCTATACTTTCCTTCAAAGCGTTCTAATAAAGTCATCGCATCTGCAACAGAACCAGCGAAACCTGCCAAAACCTTACCATCACCAATTTTCCTAACCTTTCTTGCTGTTCCTTTCATCACGGTGCTTCCGTACGTTACTTGCCCGTCAGCCGCCATAACAACCTTTCCATTTTTCTTAACAGCAATAACTGTCGTTGAACGCCATATCTTTTCGTCGACCATCTATTCACCCTCCTTGAAGTTTTAATTACTTCTTCGAAACAGCTTTTTTAATCCTATTCATTATTGAAAAGAACAAACCTTCCTCTGGAAATCTTTCCATAACTGCTTCCGGATAGCTACTTCTGTCTATATATCTAAGGCTCTTGTAAAGATTTTGAGCAATTGTAAACGGTTTTGCGTATTCACCAATTATGTACACATTTTGTGCGTTATGAAGAAATCTTTGGAATGTCTCTGCTGTACAAAGTATCAATATTTCCTTATTTGCAAATTGAGCAAGTTTTTCACTATCTTCAATTCTTAATGGTTTTTCTGGTGCGTAGTGTCTATACTTCATTCCAGGCGAGAGTGGCTTCTCTTCCTTTTTTGGTCTGTAATAATCAACACCACCAAAATCCGAAAAGAGTTCATTTAATTCTTCTATGGTTATCGGTCCTGGACGAAGGACTAAAGGCTTTTCTCTTGTTAAATCTACAATGGTAGATTCTATACCAAATGCACTTTCACCAGCATCTATTATGCATTCGATAAGTCCATTAAGATCTTCTACAACGCTCTTGGCATCCGTTGGACTTGGTTTTCCGGACAAGTTTGCACTGGGAGCAGCTATAGGACCGGCACATTCTGCAAGTCTTTGTGCTACAGGATGAGCAGGTATTCTAATACCAACTGTTTCGAGTCCAGCGGTTACTTCATATGGAATATTATCCTTCTTCTTCAAAACGAAAGTTATAGGTCCTGGACAGGTTTTTTCAATTATCTTCTGATATCTATTATCCAAGTGAGCAAACTCCTCTATTTGCGTTATCGAAGACAGATGAACTATAAGCGGATTATCCTGAGGTCGTCCCTTGACTTTGAATATTCTTCTTACGGCATTTGGGTCTGTTGCTAAAGCTCCCAAACCATATACTGTCTCTGTTGGAAAAGCTACTAAACCTCCGTTTTTTAGAACATTACAAGGGAATTCTAAAGAATCCTTGTAAACATCTTCAATTTCCACTATTTTTGTATCTATCTTCATAGTCTTTTATTCACTCCTATTAAAAAGTTCCAAGAAAACTTTTTCATAACTTTTGATGAATCTTCTATCGTTTGTTTTCCAAAACATTTCAACATTCTTGTGAAATCCACTCTCCGTGTAGTTTGTAGAACCTGTAATTAATGTGTTATCTACAATCATGAATTTGTGATGTAACATACGTTTATCTATTATCCTTACCTGATCTTTGTAGTATTTAAAAATCGGACTTGAACGAAACCACTTATCAGTAACTATCTTCACATCAACTCCTTGACTTTCTTTAAGTTTCAAAGAAGCCAATAAGTTCGCATCCGTAAACGAATAAACACAAATCCATATTCTTTTTCTCGCATTTTGGGCAAGAGATAATACAAATTCTTCGGTTTTATCGATCGGAGAAACGTAAAAGTCCTTCACTTTTTCAATTCTACCATACTCCCACGCATTTAGGAAGAATTCTTTAAATATTGGCACGTACTTAGAAGGAAATACAATAATATCATTTAAGCCACTTTCGAGACCACTTACACTGAAATTAGCCGATCCGAAAAGCACGCCTAAGTCATTAACCATGAATTTGACATGATGTAAGCCACTTGATGCGTCAATCTTGCAAGGTAGGTCAACAACTGGCTTTTCAGCAAGTATTCTAACATCAATACCTTTTTCATTCAATTCTTTTAAGCACGATATGATAGAAGGATGAGAAACATCAAGTGATGATACATATAGAAATGAACTTGAATGCCTCATAAAATCGATAACATCATCGGTCAAAGGGCCGTATTCTGTAAATAAAAAAGTAGGTCCTTTGGTTGGACCATTCTTGAGGATCAAAAAAGTGATGATTGAAATTGAGCTGATAAATAAGACGCTTAGGAAAACAAACACTAATAGTCTCATCTTTTTTGACACGAAGACCATTCCAAAAAGTTTTTTGATATATTTACTCAACATTCCTAAGTCTTTTAACAGATACTGCAGAAACCACAAGCAAGACTAATATATACATAACCGGAACCAACATATGTCCAGAATCAAGTACGTTGAGATTACTGGGGATTCTCAAAGCATCTACGGTGTAAGTAAGAGGCAATATCCTTGCTATGCTCTTCACAAACGGATTGGCGAATTTCAACGGAAAGTAAAATCCTCCGACAAACATTTGAACTTGAAAGAATACTTGTTCAAAAACAAATATTCTTGAAGTGCTTTTTGAGAAAGAAACTATTACAATCGACATTAAAACTAATATAGCACAAGAAATTGGTATATTTACAAGTAATGAAGGAACGTAAGTGTGAATATTAACACCTTTAAACCAAGCAAAGATGCTTAAAATAAAAATACCGAGAATCAACTGTATCATAGTAACTATTCCAAGCGAAAAGTACACAGTGATAAGGCTTAGAGGAGTCGTATACAGCCTTCTCAATATACCCCTCTTGTACATGTATACAATGTCATTCATAAAACCAAATAGGAATGCCGAAAGAATAGCCATTCCAATTACCCCTGGATAGATGAACTCGTTATAGCTGAAATGACCTTTTGATAGATCATGAATCTCATATTTTGCTTGCACTGTTGAACCAAGCGAATTGAAGATTCCGTTAAGTATTTCTTGAGCAACTTTTGATTCCTGTCGAATTGGTACAAAATAAATTTCAACTTCAATCTTTCTTTTCAAACGAGTTTTTTGCAGTAGAGAAGCGAATGCAAATTTAGAATCAAAATCATTTGGAAGAATCACAAAAGCTTGAATTTTTCCAGCTTTCAACTCATTTTCAAGCACACTTCTTTGCTTTTGTATATCTTCAATCTTAACAAATTCAGCCGATAATTGAGGCAAATTCTCAAAAACCTTGCTTAATGTCCTACTCTCACCTAAGATCTTCACACTCAAATCAATATTTTCTTCAACTTTACCAAATATCGTAGTGAGTATCATAAAAAGTATACTTGGGAAGAGAACAAGCCAAAACACAGATTCCTTTGAACGTGTGAACAACTGTTTAAATAGTGCAATAAAGACTTCCCAATTAGCTTTTATCTGTGTTAGTTTCATAATGACCTCCATTTGGACTATGCTTTCAGCGTAATGAATTCTTCTAATCAATCTTTCTGCCAGTTAGTTTCAAAAAGACATCTTCAAGTGTTGGGTGCCGAAGCACAAAGTTCTTTACATTAGCTTTGATGAGTTTTTCTATAACTGGAACAGCATCAACCACAGTTATGTATGCATATTCACCAGAGATAATAACATCCTCAAGACCTATCATTGGAACAATGTCTTTGTGAAACTCAATTACAGAATTTAAGCCTGAGGACGTAATCAAATCCTGAGGGGTGCCCTGTGCAATTACTCGCCCATGATCCATAATATACACTCTATCGGACAGCTGATGAGCTTCGTCCATATAGTGAGTTGTCAATATAATTGATTTGCCTTTTCTTTTATACTCTAATATAACATCCCACAAATGACGTCGTGCTTGAGGATCCAAACCAACTGTTGGCTCGTCAAGAAAAACCACATCTGGATCATTGACAAAAGCCAGTGCGACTGCTAATCTTTGCTTTTGACCTCCAGAAAGATGCTTCACTCGGGATTTCAATTTTTCTTTTAGTTGGAAGGTATCAATTAATTCATCGAGACTTGCCTTTTGTTCGTATAGTGATGAATACAATTTCAATGTTTCAAAGACGGTTAGTTCTTCAAAAAAGAAGTTTTCTTGTAAACAAACTCCAATTCTTTCTTTAACATATTTAGAAAGTGGAGCATACTTACCAAAATAAACTACCTCTCCGCTATCGGCTCTTCTCAAGCCTTCCAAGATTTCAACAGTTGTCGTTTTTCCAGCACCGTTTGGTCCAAGAATAGATATAACCTCTCCTCTATGCAACTCAATACTTACACCATCAACAGCTTTGACTAATTGATAATACTTCTTTATATCCTTTGCATATAAAACTATTTCATTCATACCAACATCACCACTTTCCACATTATTAGTTAACTGTTCTAAGGAATTTCACAGTTGCGAAAGTCCCAACTGCTATTCCTGAAAAAACAAAAATAGCATTCAATATAAAGAATGTTGCAGTGCTCATAACAGGTATACCATAAATCCATTGAAACAACATGTGAACGTATCTGGGAGGCGTTAAGTAGGAAACATATCTTAAATACTTAGGTAAGAACTCTATTGGGAAATAAACGCCGGAAAAGAATATGAAAATAGTATAAATTATTTGTGAGATACTTTGGGCGGATTTTTTAAAAACAAGGCTTATCAATACACCAACTGCTGAATTTATTAGTACAGAACTCAATACGACAAGAACGTAGTAAGGAAATCTTACAGGTGATACTAAAAGCTCTGCTTTGAATATTATTGTAGATAGTAACAATATTATAACTGATGAAATAACACCAGTTATTGCATTTGATGATACATAACTGATCAAAAGACTTATCGGTTTGATAGGTGTTATAGAGAATCTTTTAAAAAGTCCATATCTTACATAGTCTGAATACATGCTAACACCAGCATTCATACCAACTGAAAGTAAAGATATGGCGACTACTCCTATCATTATATATTCCAGCTGAGATAATTCTTTCCCAATGTGAACCTCCCTTAGATTCACACTGATGGGATTATTCTGTGCTTTACCAATGTATTTCAACTTAAATAACTGTAGTTCATAGTCTATTTGTAAAAGATTCGATTTTTTGTATAAGGTTATACAATTATCCTTTGCTACAACAATTGCATCATACTTACTCTTCTCAATTTCCTCTAATGTTGGCAGTTTGCTTAGTTCCTTCCAGTTTTGTAAATCAATTTTTATCTGCTTATCAGAATAATAGGCAACAGACGCATTCGTCTGTTGCTTCCCAAATACCGCACCAAAAAGAATCATAAAAACTACAGGAAGAACAATGTTCATAAAGAACAGAAATCGGTTTCTTAAATTAATCAACAAGAAAGAGTAGAACAGCATATCAATTACTACCAAGATTAGAAATTATCAAGTACACTGCAACCGAAAGAGAAATTAGTCCAATTAAAATTAGCCACCCTTTAAGTGTTTCATTCTCAATCCTTAGGTCGTTCACTTCTTTCTGCAAAGTTTCTATGCTGTTGTTAACTTCTTTTTTTGTAACGTTGGTACTTTCCTTATGCGAGTTCAATTCGTTCTCGATATTATCAGTTTTACTCAAAAGATCTTTTAAGACTTGTTCAAATGTGTTTTGATTTGTTTTTATATTTTCCAGATCGTTGGAAATTCCTTTAATTCTTTCTTCTGTACCTTCTAAATCACTCCTAATTTCTGAGATTAATTTATTAGTATTTTCACTAGTTTTCTGTATTTCTTGGTTCATACTTTGTTCAAATTCGATCTTGGTTATCTTTTCTTCATTGTTTTCTTCCAATTTTCTTATTTTATCTTTTAGCTCAGATAAATCTTCTTCAATATTGGCAATCCTCAAATTCACATCTTGGAATTCATCGGCAATATGCGAATACAATATCTTTAGATTGCCATCAACATCTTGAAGTAGTTCTTGATGTGCCTTTAGAGATCCTTCAATTTCATCTAACCGCTGTGACAAATTGTGTATTTGTAAGTCAGCATTCTCTTTTGTTTTGTTTATAACCATTTCTAAAGATGACTCCTTGTCATTTATTGAATTAATACTATTTTCGACCTCCTGGACAGTTTTTTCTATCTGAGATATCTTTTCACCAAGTTTATTACTTTCTTCTTTCAAGCTTGCAAGTGCTGTAATCTGTTCTTTGAGTGATTGTATTTGCTTATCGATATCTGCAAGTTGACTTGTATAATCTTCTTTTGTTGTACTGCTCTCTATACTTTCTTCCTTCCCTTCTAATTCCTTTACCTTTGCTAATAACTCGTTCATTTTGTTTTCTAATTCCTCGTACTTTGGTTTCGATGTTTGCTCTTTTACTTCTAACTCTTTCACTTTACTTTCTATTTCGTTTATCTTCTCCTGCAATTCTGGAAGTTCTGAAATTGTCTTCTCAAGCTCTGAATACTTCTTCGCAATCTCTTCCAATTGTGCCAGCATCTCTTCACTTTGTGCCTCGTTTGCCGGTAGTGCATTGATTTGAGCTAATGATTTCTTTATCGCGTTTAATTCATTCTTGACTTCTGCCAAATCATTCTTACTTGCTACATCTCCAAGCTTCGTTGTTGTCTCTTCAAGTTTCTCTATTCTTCCAATGAGCGTCTCAATCGTCATTTCTACACTTCGTATCTTATTCTTCGCTTCTTCTATCGCTTCATTTTCCACTTTACTCATTATCTTGCTCTTCAACTCTTCTAACTCTTGTCCTATTTGTTCCAGTTTTACTTCTGTTCCTTCGTCTTTTGTTTGCATTAGTTTTTGCATGTTTGTTCTTATCTCTTCTATCGCCTTGTTTACCTCACTGTCTTTTTCTTCAAGCGTTTTGATATTTTGCAATATGTTCTCTAACTTCACAAAAATAGATGAGAGCGATGTCTCAACATTTGAATCGCTCACTTTTAGTGCCTTTATCTCTTCTTTTATAGTATCTATTTGTCTGAAGAGTTCTGTTACTTTGGTATCATCAGTAATGTTTGATGAAGTTGTCTCTTCTTTTGCTTGTTTTAGTTCGTTGATAGCTTTCTCTATCTGAGATATCTTTTCACCAAGTTTACTGCTTTCCTCTTTCAAGCTTGCAAGTGCTGTAATCTGTTCTTTGAGTGATTGTATTTGCTTATCTAAACTATTACCATCATACGAATCAACTTTTTCTTTAGATTTTAGTTCCATTTCTTCTTTAATTCTTGATAATTCGCTATTCAATTTTGTCTGAAGTGTTTCAAGTTGGGACTTGAGCGAGAGTATTGAATCAAAGAGGGCGTTGTAAGATTTTTCGAGTACTCCAATGTTAGAATTGAGATTGTTATACTCTGTAAGAAGATTATCTATCTTCGTTCTTAAATTGTCTTGCGATTGTTGAATTTCGGAAACCGTTGCATTAAGAGAGGAATTGTTATTTTGAAGGTTGGAAGAGAGAGTTGAGATGTCCTGTGTAATCTTCTTTACATCTTGTGACAATTTGTTCAACTGCGATTTGATAACCCCTATTTCAGCATTTAAATCAGATCTAATTTTATCTTGGTTTTTTTGCAGGTTTTGTATCAGCTGCTGTGTCTGAGTGTCCTGATTAGAAAACGACTTTGAAGAAATCTTTTCTTGAAGAATTGATAATTGGGACTCGATACTTTGTAAGTCTTCTTCGAGTAATGAATATATTCTGTAAAGAAGTACGGCAACTTGAAAACGTGTTAATACCTCGTTACCTCTAAAAGTTCCATCTGGAAACCCTGTAATAACACCAAGGGTTGTAAGTTTCTCTACAGATTCATACGCCCAATGTTCTTTTGGAACATCTTTGTAGCTACCAAATGTTGGAGCTGACAAAACAACTAATAGAATAAGACTGAATACTAGAAAGCCCATCTTATTCATGGTTTTCCCCCCTTGTAGGTTTTTATATACTTTTTCGAAACAATTATATCAGAATAAGATTCAATTTTTGCTATTTATAGAAATATTTTTTAACGAAACTGAAGGTTGTTTCATCAATCGTTGAAAAGTCACCATTCATGATTCTTAGAGCATTCTTTTTTCCAATACCGGGTAGACTTGTTAATTCTTCAAACGTAAGAGATTCCAGATTAACTGCTCTTACACCAGTTATTGACCTCTGTCCATGATCAACAACCACGATATCTGTTGGTTCGGCAAAGGCAGCTGGTATTCCAACAAGTATTGGGTAAGTTCCAAGTGGTCTACCAAAAGTAACTTTTCCTTCCATAAACTCGGGTATCACATATTTTATTACAGAGCCAATGGGAAATACCCTTTTTAACATGGGTGTATCGACGTTGTTTCTTATAAGATACTTGTAGTGTTCAAATAGCTGTTTGTTAACTTTAATAGTTTTTCTCTGTGCAAGATAATGAAGAGGGGTACCAGGAAAGACCATAATTTGTCGGAGATTGATTCTTCTAAGAAGCAAATCTTCTTCGAGATACTCTAAAAGCTTTTTATAGTTGATTTCATATGTTTTCTTAGTTTCACCAAACAAACCAAATATCAAATTTATCCCAGGTAATAGTTTTGGAATGCCATTATCATCTCTGACAGAACCAATTTCATTAACAATTCTAACAGCTCTGTCTATATCATCAATATCACCGTCTATATTATTCTTTTTTCTAACTACAGGATCGAAACTCTCTACTCCAAAAGATAAGACATCACCTGATGTATTATATTTGACTATAGTTTCAATTATCTCAGCAGAATGGGGTAGATTTTTTGAAATGTAAGCCGGATTTGCATTATCAGTGTGTAAAACCTTCAGTTCGGGACATCTTACTCTTATTTCACTATACAATTCTCTAACCGCTTCTGGATTGATAAGATTTTTGTTCCAGTCACTACCATAAGCAATTATGTTTGCACTTCGACCAAGTCTAAATGCTCTTACACCAATCTTATACAATTGCTCGATTTCGTCAACAACGTCATTTATAGGTCTTGAAAAGAATCGTGGATGAAGTATAGGTTCTGTACAAAAGGTACAGTAAGTTTTCCTTTCACATCCAAGTGATATTTCTATTTCTGTAATTATCCTTGGAAATCTTGGGTGCTGAGTCACAACACTTGCACCAGCTAAGGAGGCTAATCTAATGGAATTAATGTAATCCAGTCCAAGAACATCAGATATCCATTTCCCTATATCATCTACAAATTCTTCTGCCTCAATATACGAGGTACTTTTTGCAAATGCGCCTCCTGAATTTGAAAAAGCTTTTGCAATTGCCCCCATTAGTATTCTGTAAGATTTTTTGGCTGATGAAAACAATTTACTCACTTCGTTAGGTATTATAGGATTACCACCGACATACTTGCCCGGTACAGTAAGACCGCCTATTATTACCAAGTAATCATAACCAGAAAAAACGTGCCACAAACCTTTGGCACGTACATCATCTATAGTATAATAATCAACCTCAAAACCTTTTAGTAAGAAAACACCTGATACGTACCTTACATAAGTACTTACGTATGGTGGTACACCAAGAACTGCTGGTTCATCAACATACCCATCAATTATCGCGCAACGCATTCTTAATCTCCTTTGTTGTCGAGTTAGTTGCTCTAATAATTCTTAAGTAATATGCCCCTATTTTATAATCACCAGAAACCTTGTTGATCTCAATTTCAAGTTCTTTACCCTCTTTATCATATCCGTTTATTCTAATGTAATCCTTTCCTTCGCTTATAGATGCCCATAAGAAAAACTTGGAAAGTTGGAAAAATTCTTCAGGTAGAGCCGTGTTGTCCAATAGTTTGTACTTTGCTAATATGGACTTTATATCAAACTGCTTTGGAAAACTATTTATATACATTATTGTTGTAACATCACCAACTTTTCTCACGATTCGCATTATTTCCCCAGAAACAACAAAAACCTCTATAGAGAATGCTTCTTCAACAAACTTATATACACCATCGACAGAAATATCCAACTTTTTAGATTTAACGTATTCATACGCAATATCTGAAAGATCTTTTATCTGAAATGTTCTTGTGAGTGTGTTTGAATTGCCTATGTAGTATTTGTCTTTTATCTTTACCCAAACAAAACTTTCGGGAGCCTTTACAATTACAACCTTGTAATCTCCGCTCTCATATACTTCTTCAGAACGCATGAAATTTCCATATTTGCTGGTTTCGTAAACCATCCTCACATAGTAACCATCTGAAAAAGCAGTAGTATAAAAAACTGTCACCAATAAAATAATATAAATTAAAGAGTAGTTAAATTCCTTGCTGATCTTCACATGAAAACCTCTCTTCTCACAAATAGTTTTGAAAAACGCTACGTTTATCTATTACCAATCACCATCACTTGCAATTACCGCATATTTGAGCATTTCGAAGAAACGATCACTACTGTCCGGAGATTCACCATTCTCAATCTTTTGTGATGCTCTTTCGTTTTCGTGAATAGAATTATTAAATAAGCTAAATGAGTTTTCGTTAGAAATAAATTTTAAAGAGAATGTGCGTTCAAATACTTTAAAGTTAATATTTATACCCTCGGTTTTAAAGAGAAGCAAGAATACACTCAATGTGACTATCAAACCTATTTTATAAATGAATCTTCTCATTTTTCTTCTTCTAATTGTCCTGATGATTTTTTCTTCCATCAACGGACCAGGTTTGTATGAAAATTCATTTTTGATGACTTTGACAATTTGTTCTTTTTTCTGAGGTTTCTCTTGCATATTTTCACTCATTGCGGAATTCCTCCCCGAGAAAAGATTTCAGTAATTCCTTAATATAATGAAGTTTGCTTTTTATTGTTCCTTCTGGTTTTTCCAGAATCTTACCAATTTCTGCATAAGTTAGTCCGTCGACTTCCTTCATGTATAAAATAGTCCTATCTTCTGGGGTTAATCTTGCCAAAGCTTTACGCAAAACCTCAATTTCAATCTCATTGACAACATTTTTTTGAACGTCCTCTTCGGTACCATATTGAAGACGGTATTCATCATCATTATCATTGTTTTCTGAAAAGTCTATAAGTATATCTCTGTTCTTGAGCTTTTTGTAAACATTATTGCAGACATTTATTGTTATCTTATATATCCACGTAGAAAGTCTCGCATCGCCCCGGAATCTCCGAACACTTTTGTAGATTCTTAGAAAGACTTCCTGAATGATATCGTCTACATCATCGGACCCGAGATAACTCTTCGCGAGTGCACCGATTTTTGGAGCGTAACGTCTATAAATATAACGATATGCTTCCTCATCACCTTTGACCAGTAGTTTGAGCAGTTCTCTTTCATCTTTCCATTTATTTTGACCATCAATGTAAGAAAATCGTTCATTTTCCGAATTAATGTTTTTTGAGGAATCAGAAGATTCCAATCGACTCACCCCCGACGTATTCTCTAAACAAAACTGCGTTTTTCAGCGCTTGACCTCGATAACAATTATTAAAAAAGACAAACCGTTTTGAAGATGGTAAAGCTATAATGCTATTAGCTATACTTTCGAGTTCAACTTCTTTGTAATCATAATCATACCGAGTCTTTTCATCTGCCACAAACCAATTTGGATTCCTACCATGAAGCCGTAAATAGATAATCTTGTCATCCTTGCTATAGTCTGTATTAAAAGTATATAAACCGGCAATATTCGGCAAATCTGCAATAACTATGTGTACCTTAGGGAAGTGTTCTACAATTCCAAATACCTCATCACGATTTACCCAAGATGAATTCCTAAATTCTACGAACAAGTCAAAATTACTCACTCTATGGGCAAGTTTCTTCAAGAACTCAACGTTTTCAAAATGAAACCTAAATGAGTAAGGAAATTGTGCAAGATAACCTATCAGTTTTCCTTCTTCGTGAATAACAATGGTATTCTTAACAAAATTATCTATATTAGATAATTCCATGTTATGTGTTATTGATTTATGAAGTTTTATTGCAAATTCAAAATCCGGGGGAGCTTTTCTAAGTAGTGATATAATTGTTCTGTAAGAGGGTATTTGATAGAAAGTAAAGTTCAATTCGACAGCATTAAAACCGTACTTCTGCCAGTAGTATGTAAACATTTCATTGTTTTTTATATTTTCCGGATAGACTGTCCCGATCCAGTCATTAAATGAGAAACCACTTGTACCTATATACCACGTATGAGCCCACGTTTTAAACATTCCTTGCCTTACCATTTATCCTCAACGCACTCTCCAAAATTCAACGAGATGAGGAGGAATATCATCAACAAAGTCACGTTGGATTTTGTCACTGCCATAATAATCATTTCTTGAAAGTACTGAATGTGTGATGTATAAGACGTCCTTAGCACGTGTTATCGCAACATAGAATAATCTTTCCTCTTCTTCGAGAGTATTATCTTTAAGAGCAAGAAAGTGTGGAAAATCTCCAGGATTTACACCTATTACAAAAACTATCTTCCACTCTAACCCCTTTGCTTGATGAACGGTTGTTAAGGTAACCTTTCCACTATCTTTTTCATCCTGAATTGCAATACCCCTTACATCTGAAACAATCAATTCGTTGAGAAAATCTTCAGTTGAATTGTAAAATTCAGCCATCTCAATAAGTCTTTCTATATCTTCTTCACGATCTCTAAAATCTGTGTAACTGTATTCCAGTATGCTTTTATAAAAAATATCGTAAAAATTTCTGATCTGTTCGCTTGGTTTCTTGCCAATAGACTGATGTAAAGAATTCTTAAAATCATCCACATTAGAACTTTTCACGTTAATTTTTAAAAAGCTGTCAATTGGATCCTCTGTTGAAGTGATCTCACTCACTATCCTTTCTGCTTTAACATCCCCTACATTCTCAAGCATCTTTAATAATCGCATCCATGAGATGACTTCATAAGGATTTTCAATCACTTTAAGAAATGCAATAATGTCCTTTGCATGAGCTGTTTCTGTAAATCTCAAACCTGACAAAAGTTTAAATGGTATGTTTCTCTTTGACAATTCGAGTTGCAATTCAATAGAATGAGAATGAGCTCGATATATCACAGCTATGTCATTATAATTAGCACCATCATTAACGTGTTCAAGGATTCTTTGAGCAACAAAATGTGCTTCGTCAAAGTGATCATAAGTGTTTACTACAATGGGTTTTTGTACACTGTATCGTACAGATCTAAGTTTTTTTGGAACCGACGAATGTGGAATCATAGAATTTACCAAATCTACTATCTTATCAGTACTCCTGTAATTGGTCTGAATTTTGAACACCTTTGCACCATTCATTATTTCCTTAACGTTTTCAAATCTTGCACCTCTGAAAGAATAAATGCTTTGTGCATCATCTGCTACGACGAAAAGGTTACCGTGAACTTCACTCAGGTACTGAACTATTCTCAGCTGAAGTATGTTCGTGTCTTGAAATTCGTCGACAAGAACCCATACGAATTGTGATGAAATTTTCTGACGAATCTCGGGCTTTTGTTCCAAAAGTTGCAGCATTTTTATTAATAAATCATCGTAATCAAGTACGTTTTGTCTTTCTTTCTCTTGGACATACTCCGAAAATACCTTTTCTATTACATCAATAACATTTACCCAACGTCTTGCACGTTTTATAACAACTTCATAAGGACTTTGCATAGTGTTGTTCATGTACGAATAAATTGAATAGAGCTCATTGGGGGTTGGAAACGCTTTACTCATCTGTCGTGATGTGACAAATCTTCCCCTCACCAATTTCATTAGGTCGATAGAGTCACTCTCATCGAGAATTGTAAAGTTGGGTTTTACACCTATTGAACTCCCGTATTTTCTCAACAGTGTATTGCAGACATGGTGGAACGTGCCTGCTAACATTCCATCTAAATCGCGCTTAGAAACTATTTGAGCACGCTCAATCATTTCTCTTGCAGCAGCACGAGTAAACGTTACTAATAAGATTTCTGATGGCTTAATTCCGCTCGTCAACAAATGCGCAATTTTATAGGTAATAACTCTTGTTTTTCCACTACCAGGTCCTGCTATAACTACCACTTTTCCTGTGGAATCAAGAACCGCACTTTGTTGCTCTGGATCAAGTTCATCAGTGATTTCTTTCATCACAATGTTTTTTACATGTTCGTTCTTATTAAGTGTGTATTCCTTTATTTGACCAACAAGATTTTCGTTTTCTTTAAGACTCATGATTTAACCACCACCATTTTAGAATTAGAATATTCATATTGTTACTCAGAACAATTTTGCTAAGAATCTCCCTATATGCTTATATGGAACATTCATACCCAACTTTACATTAGGTCTGTTATCACCATGAAAATCACTTCCAGCTGTGATGAGAAGGTCATATTTTTGAGCAATTGTAAGCATTTCTTCAATTTGAGAAGGAAAATGTGTTGAATAATAGCCTTCTATCCCATCTAAACCTTTCGATTTTAAATACATTATGAAATCCTCCAATGAATTAATTTCAGGTGATATTGGAAATGGTTTCCCGTCTCTAAGTATTTGATATGGGTGGGCCAAAATGGCAATCCCTCCAGCTTCTTTTATCAAATTTATTGCCTCTTCTGGTTTTAGTCTCTTTTTTTCAACAAAAAACAAACCTCCGTCTTTTAAATACTTCTGAAAAGCCTCTTCAATACTTTGCACGTACCCCTTTTCTACCATCAATCTTGCAAAATGTGGTCTTCCAATAGCTTTGCCCTTTGCTATCTTTTTTAGTTCTTCCATTGTAACAACAAAACCGTGTTTATTCATCTTCTCAAGAATTAATTCGTTCCTTTTGTTCCTATAATCGATTAATTCGTCAAGTACCTTTCCCACCTTTTCGGAGTCTTTAAAGTTGAATCCAAGTATGTGTAAACTATCCGTCGGATAATCTGCACTTATTTCGACACCCTTTATTAAAAGCAATCTTGGATCTTCATCGAAAACCTCATCAAGTTGTTGGAAACCACTTATTGTATCATGGTCCGTTATTGCAAGTACCTCTAAACCAATTACTTTCGCTTTCTCAACAAGCTCCTTGGGTTTGAATGTTCCGTCCGAAGCTGTAGTATGTGTATGAAGATCAATTACCAACTCTCTCGCCTCCATAATTAGTAATTATTTTTTTCAATTACCCTGTTAATTATATCATAATTTGTGATATACTTAATACAAGGTAAGACTGTAGAAACGGAGGGATTGACTTGAGAAGGGAAGAAGCTTTAGAATTACTCAAAAAGCACGTGACAAACAAAAACTTGGTAAACCATTGTCTTGCATGCGAAGCTATAATGAAAAAGCTGGCACAACACTTTGGTGAAAATGAAGAAGTGTGGGGATTGGCAGGGTTGTTGCACGACCTCGACTACGACTATACAAAAGACAAACCAGAAGAACACGGATTAAAAAGTGTTGAAATACTTGGAGATTCAGTAAATAAAGAGATTAAAAATGCTATCCTTGCCCACTGTGAGAAGAAAGAACCGGAAACGTTAATGGAAAAAGCACTATATGCTGTAGATCCTACAAGTGGTTTCATAGTAGCGGCAGCGTTGATTAGACCTGAAAAGAAACTTGCGGTAGTTGATGTGCCGTTCTTACTTAATAGGTTCAAAGAAAAGGGGTTTGCAAAGGGAGCAAACAGAGAACAGATGAAATCCTGTGAAAACATCGGTTTAAGCCTTGAAGAATTCTACGGGCTCTCGCTCGAGGCTATGAAGGAAATAGCAAAAGATATAGGACTTTGATTTTGGAACAGGTCTATAGTATCTATTACGAGGTGCATGTATGGAGATAGTCCTTTGGGTAGTTTCCATTATTACAGTTTTTGTAGATAATGTATACAGAGAATACTTTACTCTTGCACCACTTTATTTTCTCTTGGAATCAATAATGGAAGAAACTCCAAAGTTGAAATTTTCAAGACTTTTGATATTTTCACTGCTATATCAAAGTTTTGCGTACAGAGAACTAAATATTGTATGGGTTATTTTAACCTTCGTAATTATTGTGATAGAATTGTATAGAGATAGCTTTTACTACCCATGGACTGCATCACTTTTGCAAGCAGTTTTGTTTGCACTACCATTTTATTTTTCTTATCCGGTGGCTTTGATTTACGGTTTCATATTAGATTGTTTATTGTTTGCATACATATATAAAAAATTGGAACTTGGAGGTGTTTAATTATTATGCAGGTCAGATTACCAGATGGCAGTATCAGAAATTATGATGAGGTTGTTACACCAGGTCAGATAGCGAAGGAGATCTCAGAAGGTTTGTGGAGAAATGCCGCAGGTGCAATAGTTAATGGTCAGTTATGGGATTTGGAAAGACCTATATCATTTGACTGTGAGTTGAAGATTGTCAAAGTTGATGAGCCTGAGGCTGCTGAAATATACAGACACACTATGTCTCATATAATGGCTCAAGCAGTTACGAGAATCTATGGCGAAGATAAGGTAAGACTTGGCATTGGACCAACGATAGAAAATGGATTTTATTATGATTTTGATATTGAGGGAGTGAAGATAACAGAAGATGACTTATCAAAGATAGAAGAAGAAATGAAGAAGATTATCAAAGAAGATTACAAGATAGAAAGGTTTGAACTTCCAAAAGAAGAAGCCATTGAATTTATGAAAAAGAAGGGGCAAAGATACAAAGTTGAATTGATAGAAGAGATTCCAGATAAAAATGTGAGTTTCTACAAACAAGGTGAATTTGTAGACCTTTGCAGAGGTCCCCATTTGCCAAGTACAGGGAAGGTCAAGCATTTCAAACTTCTTTCTGTCTCAGGTGCTTATTGGCGTGGGAATGAGAAAAATCCAATGTTGCAAAGAATATATGGTACGGCTTTCTCAAAAAAGGAAGATCTGGATAATTACCTAAGATTGCTCGAAGAAGCGAGAAAGAGAGACCACAGAAAGCTCGGTCCACAGCTCGAGTTGTTCTTCATAAACACTGATGTTGCCGCAGGTATGCCTATATTCTTACCATACGGAATGACCATTCTTAAAGAGCTGATGAATTTGTCCAGATTACTTCACGAGAAATATGGTTACAAAGAAGTTGGAACGCCTCTGATTATGAACGAAAAGCTTTGGAGGCAGAGTGGTCACTGGGATCATTACAAGAACAACATGTACTTTACTGAAAAAGAAGAAGTCACATATGCTGTCAAACCGATGAACTGTCCTGGTCATATTCTCATATACAAGAATAAACCGGTATCATACAAGGACTTGCCGATAAGACTTTTCGAATTTGGTCGGGTGCATAGATATGAACGCGGTGGGGTTTTGCATGGACTTCTCAGAGTTAGAACATTTACACAAGATGATGCGCACATCTTCTGTCGCGAAGACCAGGTTGTAAGCGAAGTTACAAATGTTGTTAAATTCATAAACGAATTATACAGCGTCTTTGGTTTCACATACAGAGCAACTTTAAGTACGATGCCAGAAGATCATATGGGTGATGAAGCCACATGGGAAAAGGCTACCGAGGCTTTGAAAAATGCACTTGAAGAGATGAAAGTACCATATGTTGTTGCGGAAGGTGAAGGTGCATTCTACGGTCCAAAGATAGACTTTCATGTTAGAGACGTTATAGGTCGAGAATGGCAGTGTGCAACTATTCAAGTTGACTTCCAAATGCCTGAAAGATTTGAGATTACATATAAAGATGCAGACGGTAATGAAAAACGTCCCGTCATGATACATCGTGCACTTTATGGCTCAATCGAAAGGTTCTTTGGCATTCTTATTGAGCACTATGCCGGTGCGTTCCCAACATGGCTTGCTCCAGTTCAAGCTGTTATTCTCCCAGTGTCTGAGAAATATGTAAACTTTGCTCGTGAAGTTTCACAAGTACTGTCAAAGGAAAATATAAGGGTTGAACTTGATGATAGAAATGAAACTCTTGGATATAGGATAAGAGAAAACCAGATGAAAAAAGTACCGTACATGATAATTGTTGGTGAGAAAGAGAAAGAAACTGGCAGAATTTCTGTCAGAACAAGAGAAGGAAAGGATTTGCACGATATAGCATTGGAAGACTTTATTCGAACTATTAAAGAGGAAATCTCAAGTAGAAGTAATACGCTCAAATACTAATGGTTTTATATTAAAGCATATTTGAAAGGTGGTGATAGTTTGTTACCTGAAAATCTTATAAAACTATTTAAAGAAGCATTCGGTAAATATCCTACATGCGATGAAAATGGTGAAGGAATTTGCATGTTCAAAGAGGATAATTTAATAGTAATTAAGCAGAATGGAAAGATTATTGCCAAATTTGAAGATAATGAATCGGACTATGGAGTGATACTGCATTACTATGCTAAGAAGACGGGGCTTATAACTCCTCAAGATAGAGAAATTGAAGAACTTCTCAGGTCACTTTTTGTGAATATCATAGTTCTTACAGAAGTTGAGGATAAAAATGGATTTTCACATTCTCAAAGGGTTGCCAAGATGGCAGAAGAATTCGCTAAGTACCTTGGATGGAGTGAAGAAGAGATTCAAGATATAGTTAATCATGCGTTTTTGCACGATGTAGGAAAGATAGCTATAGAACAGTTAATGCTCTATTCACCAACCAGATTGCGAACTCTTGAAACGCATTATGAAGACCATCCTACAATGGGAACTATATATCTCTCTATCAATGAGAGTCTTTGGAAATATATACCAACAGTTAGACACCATCATGAAAAATGGGACGGCTCGGGGTTTCCTGACAAATTAAAAGGTGAAGAGATACCTTATTATGCAAGAATTATCTCTATACTCGACTATTATGATGAAGTAACAAATTTCGTCTCAGCAGACTGGGATAGCGAGATCAAAACACCTCAGCAAGCTGTTAAGGAAATTCAGTTTTTGTCTGGTCGATTCTTTGATCCTGAGATTGTTGCAAAATTTACTGAGTTTATGAGAGATGTTTACAATGTTGAATGAGCATCTACAAGATAGCAAACTGTTGTTTAGTGGAAAAGAGGTGGGGATAGTATGTTAACACCTGTCGCGTTTTGGATTGTTTTTGGGGTCTTACTTATGGTAATAGAAATCTTTACACCTACTTTTTTTATATTCTGGTTTGGACTTGGAAGTCTTGCTGCTGCGATTACTGCTTACTTTTACGAAAACACACTCTTTGAACTCCTCACTTTTATAATCGTTTCCGGTATACTTGTATTACTAACCAGAAAACTGGCTAAAAAGATCACTGGAGAGGAAGTGAGGAGCATTAATGTAGACGAAATTGTTGGTAAAGAGGCAATAGTTATAGAAAAGATTAATAACAAAACAGGTAAAGGCGTAGTGAAAGTAAGCGGTGACATGTGGCGTGCTGTAGCAAAAGATGACGATATTACCATATTAGAAGGGGAAAAGGTAATTATAGAAAAAGTTGAAGGTGCTCACGTGGTCGTACGCCCAGTATCAATCAAAAGACAAGAAAGTAACGTTTTTGATGAGGACCATTGATTTAGACATCCTTGAAAGGAGGGGTTGTGATGTATTTAGTATTAATTGCTATAGCATTCTTTTTACTAATAATCGCAGGTACTGGTATCAGGGTCGTAAGACCTTATGAAAGAGGGCTTATAGAAAGACTTGGAAAGTTTAAAAAGGAAGTTAGATCTGGTTTGCATTTTATTATTCCGTTCTTTGATAAAATGATTAAGGTAGACATGCGTGAACATGTGATTGATGTACCGCCACAAGAAGTTATTACCAAAGATAACGTTGTGGTAGTCGTCGATGCAGTTATCTATTACGAGGTTACTGATGCTTTTAAATCCGTCTACAACGTCAACAATTTTGAATTTGCAACAATCAAACTCGCTCAAACAAATTTGAGGAATGTTATAGGCGAACTTGAATTGGACCAAACACTTACTTCAAGAGAAAACATAAACGCAAAATTAAGAACTGTACTTGATGAAGCAACTGATAAATGGGGAATAAGAATTACGAGGGTTGAAATTAAGAAAATAGATCCACCAAAAGACATTATGGAGGCAATGAGTAGACAGATGAAAGCTGAAAGGAGTAAGAGGGCGGCAATATTGGAAGCAGAAGGTATTAGACAGTCTGAGATACTCAAAGCTGAAGGTGAAAAACAAGCTGCCATCCTTAAAGCAGAAGGTGAGGCAGAAGCTATAAAGAGAGTTGCTGAAGCTAATAAATATAGATTGATTGCTGAAGCAGAAGGTCAAGCACTCGCCATATCCAATGTTTTTAAGGCAATACATGATGGTAATCCGACAAATGATCTCATAGCGATTAAATATCTTGAGACGCTTAAGGAAGTTGCAAACGGTCAAGCAACGAAGATATTCTTGCCTCTGGAAACATCTTCTGTTCTTGCTTCAGTTGGTGCTATGGCTGAACTTTTTAAAGATAAACAAATGGAGGAAAAGAAGTAAGAATGCTAAGGACATTTGAAAATATTATGTTTGGCTCCCTGATAAGCACTCTTATCGGGAGCTTTTTTGCACTTCTAATATCTTTTAACATCATATCTAAAAGAGCACGTTTTAGATACCAGACATTGTATCTTTTTAACGACATAATGACAGTAAGTATCCTTACCTTACTTTGGTACTATATAGACAATCTCATATGGGCTTTTGCACTCTTTGTTGTGTTATCTACGGTTTTTCAAATTTACAAACTGCTCGTTGGAATATATTCAATAGACAAGCGCTTTCGTCTTTTAGTACTTTCTCTTGGAGCAAGTCACAACGAGTATTCCATTTTTATACTTGAAAGAAATCTTGGAAAGTTATTCGCCAACATTCTTAAGTTTTACGTTCTTTGCTTAATTAGTTTTCTCGTGTCCTTAACTCCCTATGCCTCTGATATAGGTTTCTTTTCATTGATAATTGGTCTGGTATTAACTCTTTTCCAAGCTGATTAATATTCACGCACTAATTTTATTTTACACGTTAGAAAGGAGATTTTTATGGATAATAAACTATTAGTAAACTATTCTCATGCCATTTTGAAGATAGGAGTTAACCTACAACACGGTCAAAAACTTGTTGTAAATGCATCTGTAGATCACAAAGATTTTGTGAGGATATTTGTTGAGCAGGCTTACGATCTTGGAGCAAATGAAGTGCTTGTCGTGTGGAATGATACGTACATTTCAAGGCAAAAACTCTTGAAAGCCCCAGACGAAGTTATAACTCATATTTATGATTGGGAAGTTGAGATGCCAAAGAGTTTTTTAGAAAAAGGTGCAGCAACCGTCTCCCTCGTCGGGTCTTATGCTGATTTACTTGCGGATGTACCGTCAAATAGAATAGGTGCCGCGACGAAAGCCAGACAAATTGCATTTAAAGATATTATGGAGAGAACAATGATGAATAAAAACCGCTGGTGTGTTGCGGGAGTTCCAAATCCTGAATGGGCAGAGAAAGTCTATGGTACAAAGGATGTTGAACAACTGTGGAAAGACATCCTATTTATGGCAAGAATTGATGAAAATGGCTATGATAAGCTACTTATTCACCTTGAAAATCTGAAAAGAAGAGAAGACTACTTAAATAGTATGAAATTCGATGCATTACATTATGAAAGTCCAACTACCAATCTGATTGTTGAGCTACCCAAAAACCACCTCTGGTTGAGCGGAATGGAAGATGATGAAAGTGGCGTTCCATTTTTGCCGAATATTCCTACGGAAGAAGTTTTCACCGCACCATATAAATATGGGGTAAATGGTACAGTTTCAAGTAGTATGCCTCTTGTGTACCAGGGAAACATAATTGATGATTTTTGGCTTGAATTCAAAGATGGAAAGGTTGTAGATTTCGATGCTAAGAAAGGTAAAGATGTCTTAAAGGAACTTATAACCACAGATGAAGGTGCGTCCTATCTGGGAGAAGTTGCACTCGTAGATATAACTTCACCTATTTACAAGTTACAAAAAGTGTTTTATAACACACTCTACGACGAAAATGCTACCTCACATTTTGCTTTTGGAAGAGCATATCCAACATGTATTGAAAACTTTTCCGGTGATCCAGAAAGTTCTGGTATTAACATGAGTCTCACGCACGTTGATTTTATGATTGGAAACGATAAAATGAACGTTTACGGAATAAAGGATGGAAAAGAATACCTACTTATGGAAAACGGTTTGTGGAAGATCTGATAAAATCTGATAAAAATATTTCAATTGAGTACAAATTGTGATATAATACAATGTGAAGAATATCACTAATTGAAAAATAGAAATTCTGTAGGTTTTATTATTGGAGAGTAAAAAGGAGGAAAGAGATATGAGCTTTGACAAACAGCAGTTCATTCATGAGTTAATTTCGCCAAACAGCAGTAAGATTGTTCTCCTTGTTATGGATGGAGTTGGAGATATTACCAACGAAGAAGGTTTAACGCCTCTTATGAAAGCAAGTACACCAAATCTTGACAAACTTGCTCAACTCAGTGACCTGGGTCAAACTGTTCCAGTTATCCAAGGTGTAACACCTGGGAGTGGACCAGGACATCTTGGCTTGTTTGGGTACGATCCAATCAAGTATCAAATTGGAAGAGGAATCCTCGAAGCACTTGGTGAAGATATTGAAGTTGGAGAACTTGATGTAGTTGCAAGAGGGAATTTTGCAACCATTGATGGTAATATTGTTGTAGACAGAAGAGCAGGTAGACCAGCCACGGAAGAAAGTGCGAAGGTAGTTGAAATATTAAACGCAAATATTAAGGAAATTGAAGATGTAAAAATCACTTTTTACCCAGGCAAAGAACACAGATTTGTTTTAAAACTTACTGGTGAAGGTCTACATGATAATATAGAAGATGCAGATCCACAAAAGGAAGGAAAACCAATAAAATACACAAGTCCACTTTCAACTGAAGCAGAAAAGACTGCAAGAATCGTAAACAAGTTACTTGACAGAATAAAAGAGGTGCTTAAAGACCAACCAAAGATGAATTTTGCTCTTGTAAGAGGCTTTTCAAAATATCCAAAACTACCTCAATTCCCAGAAGTCTACAAGCTCAAAGCAGGTGCAATAGCTGTTTACCCTATGTACAAAGGTCTTGCTAAGCTTGTAGGTATGACAATAATTCCAACAGGTCAGACAATCGAAGATGAAATTGAGACATTGAAAAAGGAATGGAATAATTACGACTTTTTCTTTGTACACGTTAAAAAGACTGATTCATACGGTGAAGATGGAAAATTCGACGAAAAAGTACACGTAATAGAAAATGTAGATAAAGTAATTCCAGAGATACTTGCATTAAATCCAGATGTTCTGGTCATTACCGGAGACCATTCAACGCCATGCCCGATGAAGGGTCACTCTTTCCATCCAGTTCCCGTTATGTTCTATGCAAAATTTACAAGAAAAGGTCTTTCAAAAGCATTCAATGAATTTGAATGTGCAAGAGGAACCATTGGGAATATACACGCAACTGATGTAATGAATCTTATACTTGGTTATTCTGGAAGACTTGAAAAATTTGGAGCTTGATACTTGATAGAAGTTTCACTTAGAATTGTAAACTCTCATTTTTGTGTCATTGTGGGGGGAAAGATACTTGGGGGACTTAATGTATATCTCATTTTTCCATTTTGGTAGTGCACTTTTAGGGGCTTTAGTGGGAACTTATTTCAAGTTCCCACTTTTCTTTTTGCTCGTTCCTCTTTTGCTTGGCATTTACAAAAAACCAAGGTTGGCACTTGCTATCCTTTTCTTCTTACTTTCAAATTTTCAGATAGTAAATAACGTGACATTAAAAGGCGAGTTTGTTGGAACTATCAAAACGGTACAAGATGGCTCATCAGTAGCAGAAGTATCCTACTTTGACGGCGTTTCGTGGAAACGTTTAAATTTCGATGTCTTGATTTACAAAGAAGAAAGTTTGGGAACTATAGTATATTTCACAGGTGAACTAAGAAAACGTAGTTCCTATCCTTTATTTTATGCGAAGATGGAATACTGCGCAACCGCAACTAATTATTCTTCACCGATGTATGCTATTTACAAAAACTTTGAAGAATTCAGAAGTTACACTGAACGCATCGATTCTTTTTATAAAAACTTATTTGGCAACTCTTCACGTGATGAGGATTTTGTCAACAGTGGACTTTTCCACATATTCTGCGTTTCTGGTATGCATGTTTCTATACTGTACTTACTTACAACGTACTTAGTTAACTTATTTGTATACAAAAAACTCTACAGGATAGTCCTTTCGCTTGTTTTTCCAACAGCTTTTGTTATCGGTTCTGGAATGAACATTCCATCTTTGAGAGCTTTGATAATGCTATACACTCTTTCAATTTTCCAGATACTCGACTACAAAGTCAATCCGATAAATATTGTATCTATTGTTGGGACTGGAATGATAATCTCTAATCCTGAGATAGCTTTCTCTCTATCTTTTTACATGACCTTTTTTGCAACTATTGGTGTGCTGATTTCAAGTAATAACCTATTAGCAAACGTGGGTGGCTTTCTTGGAAGTTCACCATATGTTTCTATGATCAATCCTATAAATCCATTCTCTATAATCGCAACTGTTCTTGTTTCAATACCAGTTGAGATTATACTATTTGGCTTAACGATAAGTTATCTATTCTACACTATTCATATTTATTATCTATCAGATTTTATACTTTCAGCCCTCTTACCATTCGTCTGGTTTGTTAGAATAATAGCACATCTATTTGCAAATTTTCCCAAGATTCCCCAACATCCAATAGTTACAATTGCGTTCGCTTTAACGTTTATTGTATACATTGGAATTATTCTTGAACAAAAAGCCGTTGAGTAATACACTACCTCAACGGCATTCTTATTATCCGATTTTATTAAATTCACTTAGCCTTTTTCGAACACTTTGGACACAAGCCACGGAATTTCAGATCTATCTCTTCAGTAAGATAACCATGTTTCTTCATTAGTTCTAAATAAGATGAAAACATTGTGTCAGGTGAAAGCTCACCTTTCAACTCATATATTTTTCCACATGAATTGCATATAAAATGTGAGTGCTTACCCTCTCTATCTACCAATTCGTATCGATACACACCTTCATCAAACTGGAGTTTTCTTAAGAAGCCAAGCTCAACAAGTAAATCAATAGTTCTGTATACAGTGGCTTTGCTCACATTAAGCTTCTTTCCAACAAGGTACCTGTAAACCTCTTCAGCACCCAGATGCTCGCTATTGGTTTCTATAAAAACCTTAAGTACCTGTTCTCTTTGAGGAGTCATTCGGTACTTGCGATCCTTCAGCTCCTTTTTTAGGTTATCGACGTGCATATTATCGCTCCCTTTAAGTTTAATTTGTTTCTTTGAATCAAGCATTCATAATAGGTTTAATATCTATTTTCCACCCTGTCAATTTAGCTGCGAGTCGAGCGTTTTGACCAGCTTTTCCTATTGCAAGGGAGAGTTGATTTGGAGAAACAAGTACTCGTGACGCCTTAGCTTCATAGTCTAAAATCTCAACTTCGACAACAGATGCAGGAAGAAGAGCATTTGCAATAAGTTCCTTAGGATCCTCAGACCATTTTATAACGTCTATCTTTTCAGTTTTCAGTTCCCGTAACACGGCTGCAATTCTTGCTCCTTCGTGACCAATACAAGCTCCTACTGGGTCAATCTTTGGGTCCTTTGATACAACGGCTATCTTTGTTCGCACACCTGGTTCTCTGACAACTTTTACAATCTCCACAATTCCTTGTTCTATTTCAGGAACTTCCAATTTTAAAAGACCAACAACAAATTCTGGATCTATTCTTGAGACTATGATTTTCGGACCTTTCTTGTCCTTTCTTACTTCCCTTACATACACTTTTATAAAGTCAGATTGTTCAAATGTTTCTCCGGGAATCCACTCCTTTTGTGGTAAGTGGGTCTCAAGTTTTCCAATACGTATATCCAACCATTCTGGAGTAACCTTCAAAACTTCTGCTACGACAACTCTCTGAACAAGGTCAGAATATCTTTCGTATTGTTTTTCCTTTTCTATTTCTCTTATCTTTTGAATTAAAACTTGTTTGGCAACTTGAACTGCAAATCTTCCAAGTTTCTTCACATTCATTTTCCTCTTTACGATATCTCCTATCACAGCATCTGGTTTAATCTTTAATGCCTCATCGAGAGATATTTGTAAATTCTCATTCTCGACCTTATCAACAACTTCCAAAAGCTGATATGCCTCAATTTCACCGGACAATCTGTTAATGACTATCTCTACGTTTCTCTCTCCGGTTTTGTTTTTATAAGCACTCATAATAGCCTTTTCAAGAATACCTATCGATTCTTCAACGGAAATACCCTTTTCTTTTTCAAGTTCTCGTAATGCTTCCAATAACATGGGACTATTCATACCGAATTCAACCTCCCAACTACACGTTTTTTTATTAGAACATGTCAACTTCAAGATTAGCAGACTTTATATCACTAAAATTCACAATCTCTTCCTTTTCATCAACTTCAAGAATAATTTCACCTGTTTCAAGATTTACGTCTTTAATGTAACCTCTAATCGTCTTATTAGTCTTAACTTTTGCATAATTCCCTTGAAATCTTTTAAAATCTTCTATGGTTCGAAGAGGTCTATCCAAACCAGGCGATGCGACTTCCAAGAAGTATCTACCAGGTATTAGATCCTCCTTGTCAAGCACTTTCTCTATTTCGTAGGAAACAAGTTCGCAGTCTCTTGTACTAACATAGTCATCTCTTTTATCGATTATAATCGTAAGAATCCATTTTCCAGATTGAAGTTTATACTTTACATCGAATAATTCTAAGCCATTTCTTTCAATTATTGGTTTAACCAATTCACTTATCTTTTTTTCGATTTCTTTTGGACTAAGGCTCACTTTAATCACCTCCATTCTTTTCTTTTCGATAAGATAATCGAAAAACCGGGACCTTTGTCCCGGTTTTAATAATATTCCAAAAACTACCAAAACTCTGGCGGAGAGGGTGGGATTTGAACCCACGGGTGGTTTATGGCCACCGCACGCTCTCCAGGCGTGTGCCTTAGACCCCTCGGCCACCTCTCCTGGGGATGTTAACCGAAGAATATTATAACATAGCATCTTCAAAAATCAAGATATAAGATATTTTTTGAAAATTGGCAGTTTGGTTTTCTTGAGAGTTAAAAAAGTATAAAAAAAGATAGAATATGGTATAATTATTATGAGGTGACTTGTGTGATAAATGTACTTTTGAAAACTATAATGTTTGTCCCAAAATTTGGTGTTCATTCATTACAAGTTGGGTTTATCGCTTCTAAGATAGCAAAAGAACTCGGGCTTGATGAACTCGAAATGTTTTATTGTGGTGTATTACATGACATTGGTGTACTTACGCCACACAAGGGTGTTCTACTCGATGACATCGATAACGAATTCTTGATTAAAGAAGATATTCCAACATATGAATCTCCCACAAAAGATCATACACTCATCTCTGCCTTCGGTGTTTCAAAGATATCGTTTCTTTCAAAGAGGTTTCCTCTACTTTCATCGAGTATACTTCTTCATCACGCTCTTCCACATTACTTGAACGAAAGTTCGGTCAAAGATATTGCTGCTAATGTAGTTTCTATAAGTGAAGAAATCTCAAAATATGTTCTTGTTAATAATGAAGAGTTAGGGTACGATGATTTTGTGGTTCCCCTTTCGACTATAAAGAGCAGATTCTTTAACTTAGTTTTTGAGGCAGCTTTATCAGTTCTCAAAAGAGAGTATGTTAGATGGATGTTGTACGATATTAAAGCAGGCTTCAACAGAGAAAGATTAATTGAAGAGTACACAATTAATGAAAAAATATCTTTTGATGAGATATTGGAAATTGGCGCTGTATTATCATACATCATAGATTCAAAGAGCGAATTCACAAGGGCACATAGTTGGAGAGTGGCAAAAGTAGCCGCTGCAATAGCAAAAGAGATTATGCTTAAAGAACAAGAGTTTTTTATCGCAGGTCTTTTTCATGATATAGGGAAGATAACCACACCAATTAGCATACTTGAAAAGAAGGGGAAACTTGAACCTTATGAGATGGATATTATGAAGAAGCACGTTTACTACAGCTACTTAATACTTATAGATCACCAAAACGAACCTTGGTTTTTACCTGCTGTTAGACATCAAGAAAGAATAGATGGAAGCGGTTATCCATGGAAGTTAAAAGGTTCTGATATGACCTTTAAAGATAAGATTCTTCAAGTGGCAGATTATTTCGTAGCAGTTCTTGAACCAAGACCTTACAGGGGAGCAAATCCTCCGGAAAAAGCTTTGGAAGAAGTATTCCGAGCGGTGCAAAACGGTGTTCTCGATGCTGGACCAGCAAATATTCTCAAAGAACTTGTACTTGGAGGCTACGATTTTGAAAGTATGAATTTCATATCTGCTATTCAAAAGGAAATAAGCGACTTTGAAAAAAGTTTAATAGAATAATCTGAAATAAATATCTTGTAAAGTGGAGGTGTGAATATGATTGAACTCAGAAATATTAAAAAGATTGCAGTTATTGGTGCAACAACTAATCCTGAAAAGTTTGGTAACATCGTTCTGAAGGACTTAAAGAAAAAAGGATTTGAAGTGATTCCAGTAAGTCCAAGATATGATGAAATTGAGGGGCTAAAAACTTGTAAAACTGTGGAAGAGTTGCCAAAAGATACTGAATTGCTGGTCTTTATTGTACCACCACAAATTGGAATAGAAGAGTTAAAAAAAGCCTACAACGCAGGTTTTAGAAATTTTTGGTTCCAACCAGGTGCCGAATCCGAGGAGATAATAGAATATTCAAAATCATTGACAGATGCACAAGTGTCTTTCATTAAATGTATAATGGTCCAGACAAACTGGTAGCAGTGAACTAAGACACGTACATTCTGCTCTTGAGAGGTGAAATTCTTGACAGAGATACTCGAAAAGGTTCAAAAAGTTTTTGCAAATATAAAGGTAACTGAATTCATGACAAAAGATGTTGTTTATGTGAAACCTGATAGAACAGTTGCACAAGTTAAAGAAATACTAAGATTAAAGAGAATATCGGGTGTACCTGTCGTTGATGATAATAATGTCGTAGTTGGGATAATTAGTATTGAAGATATTATAAAATGTCTTGAGAATGGTACTCTTAACGAACAAGTGAATGAACACATGACACGGAAAGTTGTGTGCATTGATGAAGGTACTACGCTGCAGGATGTAATCAAGCAATTTGAAAGATACAGATATGGAAGGTTCCCGGTAATTGATAAAAATGGAGCTTTGATTGGAATTGTAACGAAAAATGATATACTTGCAGCAGTTGCTACCAGACTTGGATTGTTGTATCTCCATGATGAAAGACGCAAAGAAGTACTCGATGAAGATATATTGAACAGATCCTTAGTAACCGGCGAAGAGATAGATAAGAAGGGCGCCGATTTTTATTTTAAAATAGACTATTTCGATGTAAACCTTGCAGGAGTTGGAGCTGCTCAGTTAAAGAGATTTCTGCTGAATAAGGGTATTCCAGACTCCGATGTTCGAAGGGTTGCTGTTGCAACTTACGAAGCAGAAACTAATGTAGTTATACATAGTGGAAGCGAAGGAGAAATATATTGCTTCCTCGCTCCCGATAGAATTATAGTAAGGATTGAGGATAAAGGGAAAGGCATTGAAAACATAGAACTTGCAATGAAAGAAGGTTATTCAACAGCACCAGATTATGTAAGAGAACTTGGATTTGGCGCAGGAATGGGATTACCAAATATGAAGAGGTTCTCAGATAAGATGGTTGTTTTATCGGAAAAAGGTAAGGGTGTTGTTGTGGAGATGGTTTTCTACACGACTAAGAAATAGTTTTTTATCGTGAGATTATGGAAACTATTGAACGTTTTTTTATATGAGTTGTCTAATTTAGTAGAAGGTTTTTGTGAATTTTTTAGTTTAGCTTTATCACCAAAATTTTAGGAGGTGTTTTTATGGATAACATGTTAACGTGGGTTCTCGTGGGTGTTCTTGTAGCAGGATTACTAGTTGGCGGTATGTTTCTTCTCATGCCTAAGGACAAATACATTGAAGTTGACGGAGTTAAGGTATGGAAGATTCCAAATAATGCGGAAATAGTTTTCGTTGATCAGTCAAAAGCAACAAGTGTAAAGACACTTGTTCAAAAAGGGCAACTTATAGCTTTTGTTGGTGAAGCACAAGGAACTGGAACATCACAAGACAAGGAAAAAGCAAAAATAAGGGCATATCAACAGGTTGCAGAGTTCCTTAACGCAAAAGTACAAACATTTGCACAATTGGTAGAAGGTCAACTTCAAAATGTACAAGTATCTGGTAATAAACAAGAAATAGTCAGCGCGTCGGTTGATGCTTACAAAAGAGTAACAAGTCTCCTTGCAGATGCAAATATTTCAGGTGCGTACGTGTTTGCAGTTTGGACTGTTAAGAAAGGCAGTATAGTCTACACTTACTCATTACTTGTTTATGACCCTGCTCAGATTATTAAACTGCTTGAAATTGATGCTGTAGTGAAGCAAAAAGTTGATGAACTTGGAAAACAGGGAGTGAATTTCTTTGAAAATCTGAATGCAGTACTCTTTGAAGCAACAAAAGGTACACCAATGGAGCAAAAATAAAAAATATTCATTGATGCCCCCTGCATCTGTGCAGGGGGTCGTTTTATTTTATCAGTGAGACCAACGCAAAGGGGGTATTCTTATGGATACAACAACTCTGCTACTTATATCCGCCGTTTTGATTGGTGCAATTGTAGTTGGTTTTTTATTCTTAATGCCAAAACAAGAAGAAGTAAAACCCTTAGATACTTCTTCTGCATTGAAGACAATGGAAGAAATCGACAAAACTATATCAAATGCTACATCTGGTCCTACTACTACCCAACCAGCGCAACAACAGCAAGCTTTACAACAAACGCAAAATCCTCAAGAACAATCTCAACAACAGACAACCTCAACTGTACAGCCACCACTTCAGTTATCTAATGAATATATACAAGCATTCGGTGAAGGATACGGTAAGACAGAATTAGAAGCTGAAGAAGCTGCAAAGAACAATGGTTTAAAAAACCTTACTGAACAACTATATGTACAAGTTAAAACTTCATCCGAATTAAGAGAAAAGCTCACAACAAAAATACAAGACGGAAAAGTTAAAGAGAGGTTCGAAAGTCAATATGAAAAGACTATTCAAACGAAAACGGATTTTGAATTGACAGGTGTTACATATAGGTTGACAGACAGAAAGAAATCTGGAAATCAATACTACGCTCAGGTCCAAGTTTACATAGATGCACAAAGAGCAAAACAGCTCTTAGAAGCTTATTTTGCTATCAATCTTTGTAAAACACTCGTTGATAACAAAATGATATTTACAGCAAAATCTATTGTTGACAAGTATGAACCATTGGTAGCATCAAATCAATTTCCACCAAAAATCGCTGAAGAATTAACAAACATAATCTTTCAAATTAAAGGAAAGTACGAAAGGGTTCAAGGACTGGTAAAAAACATAAATTCAACCGAAGTTAAAGATATGCAAAGTGCGCTTGATACAGCAGACTTAGTTAACCAACTATTCGCTGTAGCTGGTGACTTACCAAATGGAACTATAGACACAGAAAGACTCAGGGAACACCTTAAAGATGTAAAAATCGTAGTTTCCGGTCCAAAAGATGTGCTTATCGGTGAACAAGTTAAACTTGAAGTGAGTGTTGAACCCAGTGTTGTAAAGTCTCTCGTAATATTTGGTGAAGAAGTTGAAACTCAAGATTTAGTTACGCTTCAAAATGGTAGCGCACTTCTCTCAGCAGTTGTAAAATCACCAACTTCAAAGGTAATTATTTCACTTGCTGGAATAATCGATGCTGTATGGGCACCTGGAAGTGTTACTCAAAACCCAGACATATTGAGAACAATGTATAAAGATGAAAATGAGGTGAGAATACTTGCTGGTGGTACTGCAAAGATAGTTAGTGACCAAAAGATAATGCGCGAAAACGCCTTAAAGGATGCTTTAGTTAAGACAGTTAAAAAAGTAGCATCTGAATTATTCGCTGGAAACGACAGAGAGCTCCTTGATATACCAATTGACGACTACATTTTGAATAAAGTTTTAGGAAACATAGATTACGAAATCTCAGCTACCGATGAGTATGGCGGATTGTACTACGTACTTGTAAGTTCTAGAATATCAAAAAGGGACTTTGAAACATATGTAAAAGATGCTCTCAAAAATGCCCCCGCAGGCTTTGCGATAGTCCTTACAGAAGGTGACACACTTGGATATATTGAACCAGCACTGATTGACAGTTTAATATCATCTGGAATAAAACTCGTTTCAAAAGATTTTTCGAGAAAAGTCCTCGAAACACAAGCTAAGAGCAACCTGCCACCTACAGTATTGGCAAAAATGACAGCACTAAGTGCTGCAAGATATCTGCTATATGTTACTGTGAACAACTCATCAGCTTATTTATCAGACTACAAGGTGTATTCGGTTAGAACACTCATAACAACCCAAATTATAGATACTATTACTGGGAATATAGTTGCTGCACCACGGTTTGAAGAAGTTAATACAGGTGCAACTGAACAAGCAGCAATTTCAAAAACAACTTCGAGTCAGAAATTCAAAGATTACATTAATACATTAGTAAGTTTGTTAAAATTCGAAAACGTAGCACAAGACGTTGTTTATAAATACACATTTATCCTCGAAAGAGCTATTTACGGTTCGATGTTGCTTGACTATCTAAATGCAAAGTTTAGCAACGTTAAAGTAATTGAAAAGACAGACACAAAGGTTGTTGTTGAAATAGAAAACGTTTCAACAACAGATTTAGAAAAGTATTTCTCAGGTATTGATACACTTAAATTCAAGAAGATTTCTGAATACAACTACCAAGTTACAAAATAATACTTACAAGGAATCTGAAGATAGTGTTAACTTGTAGTGATGAAAGAGTGTAAGTGTGAAAGAATGCGATTGATATTACCATTGTGCGTTTTCCAAAGATTCTGCACTACACAAAAACCTTATGACCGTTTTTGTACAAGCTGGTGGAAGCGCATTTAGGACAAGAGAGTGTTGAGTTGTTCATATCGGGGAACCTGCTTTGTCAAAAGTTGGTTGGGGGTGTCCCCTATTTATAAGGATAATGCGGTTTTTGGAAAGTTTCAATACTTTTAGTTAACATTATCATCTGAAATAAGGAGGTTGATGTAATGAGTTTTGAAAATATTCTTACATGGACAATCTTTGTTGTTTCTGGAATACTTGTAACGGGTTTACTCCTGTTCCTATTCTTACCTCAAGAACAAGTTCAGTGGATTACAGCTGATGGAATTAAAATCCAGAGTATTCCAAAAGGTGCACAGATTATATATATAAACAATAGTATGGAGAAGAGGGTAGCAGAACTATACAGGTCAGGCAAACTCATTGCGTTTCGTGGTGAGAGCATAGGTGGTGGAATCGACACTGTTAGCGCTCGTGATAAAGCAAAGATAAATGCATTCAAAGAATTGTCAGAGTATTTTAGTGCCAAAGTCCAAACATTTGCTACCCTTGTTGAAGGTCAGCTACAGTCAGTTTCTGGACAAGATACACAGCAAATTAAAAGTGTGGCACTTGATGCTTACAAACGTGTCACTCAAATGTTCTCTAATGCTCAAGTTTCAGGTGCTTATGTTTATGCAATCTGGCAAGAGCAAGTTGGAGCCCTTGTTTATACTTACGTACTTGTTATATTTGATCCTGTTGGGGCAATTGAAGCCTTAAAAGAGAATAAGGACATAGCTAAGCAAATTGATGAACTTGAAAAATCTGGCGTAGATTTCTTCAAGGCGCTAAATGCTGTTATGGAAGAAGCAAACAAATAGGAAGTCTGATAGTTAACAAAGCGGGATATTTTTATCCCGCTTTGTTATTTTCAACAAGCCTTTGAAAATTACTTTGCAGGGGCGATCAGTGGTTGGACAGGTCCGAAAGCACTAAATGGCCACACCCTTAATATTGGTCTTCCTACAACTGCACTCTTTGGTACAAATCCGAAATATCTACTATCGAGGCTCTGAGAAGAGTTATCACCCATGAAAAAGTAGAAACCCTTAGGAATTTTCACAAAAACTTGTCCATTTTCTTCCCAGACGTATTCCGAAAGATTAATATGCTCAGGTGTTAAGTACCTATCAACGAAAACCGTATAATCGATCCCATAAGGAACTGGATCAAGTCCACCAAGAATACTGAATACAATATTTGCAAGTTCAGTTCCTTCTTTTGAAGCAAGTGTAAAGAGAAACTCGCGATATTTCTCTTTGTTACCTCTTATCTTGCTTCCCTCAACTAAGTAATTCCAAAGCTTTGGATACCGGAAAATACCTTCCCTCGTGTAATTAACATTTTTCAGATGTTCTGGAATCTTACCATTGACAAATAACTTCCAATCTCCATTAACTTGTGAAAGTGTTATTATATCTCCTTCTTTCGCAACAAGACGTTTAACGTATTTTACCGAACCTTTGAATTGGGCTGGAGTGAAAAGATCCATAAATTTATCGAAGGCTCTAAGCATTTGCTGTGCACGTTCATCAGGGAATGGTGTATAGAAAACAACAATTTCACCAATTTCAGGTTCGCGTGCTGAATAGGTAATCTTTTCTACAAAAAGACGGTCCCCCACATTGATAGTGGGGACCATTGATGGTGTTGGCACAAGCATAGTTTCAAAGACAAATACGCGTATAATCGTTGCAGCAACAATAGCATAGATAAGCGTTATTAATATATCCTTAGCAATATTCTTTCCTTTTTGTACTACATCTTTTTTTCCAGTGTTGTCCTGTTTATTCTGCTTAGGCATTTTATTTTCTCTCCTTAATTTTCACCTTACCCTTTACATTCCTCAGGTAGAAGAGTTTAGCCCTTCTAACTCTACCTTTCTTTATAATCTCGATCTTTTCGATGGTTGGTGCATAGAGCGGGAATATTCTTTCCACGCCGATTCCGCCGGCTGCTATTCTTCTAACTGTGAAAGTTTTGCTGATACCAGAACCTCTGATAGCTATAACAATACCTTCGTATGGTTGGATCCTTTCCTTATCTCCTTCTTTAACCTTCACGTGAACTCTTACTGTATCTCCTGGTCTGAACTCTGGAACTTCTTTAAGCTGGCTTTTTTCAATAATCCTGACGATGTTGTCCATGCTCATATGTATAACCTCCTTTTCGATATTTTTACTTTTTCAAAACCGCTTCCCCAATCAATCTATCAAGTATTATCGCTACGGCAGCTCTAACAGAGAGATGATTAAAGTCACTCTTTGCCCTTACTGGTTCAAGCGAATAGTCGCACATATCTTCAAGTTCTTTTGCCATTCCCCAACCTGTTCCAAAAAGTAGTAACACCGGCTTTGTTTCATTTAATATGATTCTCCTGCCCTCTTCATAGGTAATTGTGTTGGGTCGTATCTTAGCTGACGTAAAAAGTGTAATTGGTTTTTGACCTTCAATTTTTTCAATATCTTTTATAACATCTTCAACATACGACTTTAGTTCCACAATCGATAACGCATCTGAACGATTGGGATTGTACGTTTTTCCAAATCCTTCTGTCCAATAACCAAGTACCTTCTTAACTATATCTTGCTGTGCCGGTAGATGGGTAACTACATAGTATTTCTTTACATTGTAAGTTCTCGAACTGCGTGCAATATCGTGAATATCAAGATTTGTAACTGCAGTTGTTATTATTCTCCCATCTCTACCGAGTACAGGATAATGAACAAGTGCTGTGTAAATCTTATCGAGCATTGTTTATCAGCTCCCGAAAGAGGCTAATCAAAGCCTTCTTATCCATATCATCAAAATTGTGTTTCATAAACAGATCTGGTCTTTTAAGCATTGTCTTTTTCAGCGACTCTTTCCTTCTCCACATTTCAACCTCTTCATGATTTCCGCTTATCAGTACATCCGGCACACTTAATCCGTTTGTTTCTCTTGGACGTGTATAGTGTGGGTGATCAAGTAGGTCGTTGTAAAAGGAATCATTTTTAACTGATTCTTCCTCAACCACTCCTGGTATGAACCGTGAAACGACATCCAAAATAACCATAGCTGGTAATTCGCCACCTGTAAGGACGTAATCACCTATGGAAATCTCTTCATCGACAAATGACATAACACGTTCATCAATTCCTTCATACCTTCCACAGATGATAACAAGCTTTTCCCTTTTTGCAAGTTCCTTGGCAAGATTGTTGTCAAGCCTCTTTCCTTGTGGAGAAGTGAGAACAACGTAAGGTTTTCCAAAATTAGCATTATAGTACTCGAAAAAACGGAAAAATGGTTCAGGCTTCATTACCATACCTGGTCCGCCGCCATATGGGTAATCATCAACAACCTTGTGCTTATCTGTTGTAAAATCACGAAGGTTAAATATCTCTATTTCTAAAAGACCATTTTCCACAGCTTGAGCTATTACTCCGTATTCTCGTATGACTTTCACGAAATCTGGAAAAATTGTGACAATTCCCGCTTTCACTCCAACCACTCCGGCATCTTTACGTGTATCCTTTTGCCTTCCTTGTCGATTTTTACAACGTATCTTTCTATTACGGGAATCAGAAACTCTTGCTTATCTCTCCTTACAACAATTACGTCGTTATTTCCCGTTTCAATTATATCTTCAACAACTCCGAGCAGATTTTCTTGTTCATCGTAGACTTCACAGTTCAATAACTCAAAGAAATAGTATTCTCCGTCTTTAGATTTTGGGAAAAAGCTCTTATCAACATACAAGATAAATCCCTTGAGCTTTTCTGCTTCTGAAATTGTGTTGACTCCTGTAACGTGTACGATAAGAAAATCCTTAGCCCTTCTTATACTCTCAATCTTTACGTATGCAAACTTTTTTTGTGACTCGTTGTAGGCAATAATCTCGCTCAATTTTGAGACAACCTCAGGTACATTTGTAAACAAATAAAGTTTTAAATCACCTTTTAAACCATGCGTGTTACTCAACACACCTAAGGGGACCTTATCTTTCAACAACTCTTCAACTTTTTTCATCATCTTATCACCTTCAGGATGAAGTCAGAATCGTCGGCCATAGCTGAGAGAAGTATCTTTATTGACTTTATAGTTCTCCCATCCTTGCCGATCACCTGACCCACATCCTCTGGATGTACAGTTATGTCAAAGACCTTTTTTCCGTCCTCTTCATATTCAACAACTACGACATCATCTGGATGTTTTGCTATAGATTTGAGGACGTACTCGAGGAAATCCTTCACGTTTATGCCTCCTTCTTAGCTTTTGCCGCTTCGAGCTTTTCGTAAAGCCCAAGTTTACCAAGGAGTTTGGAAACCGTTTCGCTTGGTTGAGCACCTTTGAGCATCCATTCAACTGCCCTTTCAATATCAACTTTCACCTCATACGGTTCCTTGAGTGGATTGTAATAACCGAGGCTCTCGATGTAAGCCCCATCTCTCTTCTTTCTCTGATCAACAACAACAATCCTGTAGAATGGTTGTTTCTTCTTTCCCATGCGAGTAAGTCTAATCCTAACCACTAAGAACACCTCCTAAGTTTTTTGTGCTGCGTTTATTCTTTACAAATTATCTTAACTAAAACTTTAATCCTCTAAAACCGAAAGGCATCTTACCTTTCTTCATCATCTTCATCAATTTTTTCATTTCCTCATAAGACTTTAGCAATTTATTTATATCCTGAACAGTTGTACCACTTCCCATTGCTATTCTTTTCTTTCTACTTGCGTTTAAAATTTCTGGATTATTCCTCTCCTGAGGAGTCATCGAGTTGATTATAGCCTCTACTTTTTTAAGTTCTTTCTCACTTGTATTTATATCAATCTCAGGAGCACCTGGAAGGGCTTCTAAAATCTTGTCCATGCCAAGCTTCTTAATTTCCTTTATCTGCTCTCTGAAATCATCAAGTGTAAACTCGGCTCGCATGAACTTTTCGCCCATCTTTTGCATCTTTTCCTGATCGAGCTCGCGCTCGACCTTTTCAATCAGCGACAGCACATCCCCCAATCCAAGTATCCTGTTTGCCATTCGATCTGGATAGAATTCGTCAAAATCATCGATCTTTTCGCCAACCCCAACAAACTTCACAGGCTTTCCAGTAATATGTCTGATAGTTAAAATCACACCGCCTCTTGAATCACCATCGAGTTTTGTAACAACAAATCCCGTAACCCCAAGCCTGTCGTTGAAAACCTTACCTGAATTTACTGCATCCTGACCAGCCATTGCATCGACGGTAAGCAGAATCTCATCTGGATTAACCATTGCCTTTATCTTTTCAAGTTCTTCCATCATTTCATCATCTATATGCAATCGACCAGCGGTATCCAAAATAACAACATCATATCCACTGTCCTTTACCTTTCTCATTGCTTCTTCAACTATCTTCAAGGCATTCTTTCTATCGCCAGTAATCACAGGTACATTTATCTTCTTTCCAAGAGTCTCAAGTTGATCAATAGCCGCTGGTCTGTATGTATCTGCTGCAACAAGAATAGGATGTTTACCTTGTTTCTTTAGAAAATTCGCGATCTTCGCTGCACTTGTCGTCTTACCAGTTCCTTGCAAACCTACCATCATTACGTAAGAAGGATTGTGAATCAACCTAAACGGTTCTTTCTCGCCAAGTAGCGCTATTAATTCATCTCTTACTATCTTAATGAACATCTGATCAGGAGTTAAAGATTTGAGGACTTCTTCACCCAATGCTCTTTTCTTCACATTTTCCACAAATTCCTTGACAACTTTGTAGTTCACATCTGCAGCAAGCAGTGAAGTCTTCACTATCTGAATTGCTTCCTCAATATTCTTCTCTGTAATCTTTCCTTTTCCAGAAAGAATCTTAAATGCATTCGATAACTTATCTCTCAAACCTTCAAACATGATATCACCCCGCAAGAAGCTTCCAGTGTATATATTACAATGGAAAGAAGAAAAATCAATTAACTAAGCAAGACCAATGTAAATTTTGGATAACCGTAAAATAAATTTTGTGTATCAAACATAGAGTGTGTTTACTTAACATACACGTTATTTGTTACATAATTTAAACATTATAAGTATTAAGAAAAATGTTATAATGATAATGATTTTACTAAAGACTATGTTTACACAATATTTTTAAAACGCATATAAAAGTGATTTTCTTAAATATTATCTATGACTTGTCTTCCATTTGGGGGGATGTTTTTGGTTTTACTTGTTAACCTTTACACCTTCCTTATAGGAACATCAAGAGCAGTTTATACTGCTTTATTTAATCTTTACCTCAAACATCAGCATCTCGATAATACTATTATTGGACGTTCGACATTTTACTATTCATGGGGGCTTGCTATAGGTGGCTTTATCTTTGCAAGTTTGTCCGACAAAATAGGCCGGAAGAAGACTATACTTCTTACATTGCCGATGTACGTTCTCTTCGGTCTTTCAAGGATATATGAACCATCACATACATTCTTGCTGTACTTTTTTTCTTTTCTTTTTGGATTTTTTGACACATCTGTTATCCTACCAACAATTTCGGTTATTGAGAGTTCTGACGAGAAGAAGAGACTGAGAAATTCGAACATAAACTTTGCTATAGTTTTATTAACCGGTGTCATAGGATACTTTGGAGCTGGTGCACTCGCAAAAGTCTTTGGGCTTGGTAAGAGTTTGGTGTTTTCGATGATACTTGCCCTTGTTGCAGCATTACCAGTCTTTGCATTTCCAGATGTAAGAGTTTATAGAAAGAAAAGAGGAAAAGAAAAACTAACACTGATCCAAAAGACAATGCTAACATATTACATGCTGTCAGGTGCGCTTGTGAGTCTTGCCGCTGGTGTGTTTATCAATTTTGGTAATGTTATTTTTTATGATTTGTTTGCCTTTTCCACAACAGTTATAACTGGCATACTTGCAATTTCTCAGTTGTCAACAGCCTTAACATCTTTATTCTCCCATAAACTTGCTGCAAAATATGGCTACAAATTAACGCTTTTTCTTGTATATCTTGGAGTTACTCTTCTCATATTTGCGATGCCATTATTCATGCTTAACTCGACTGCATTTAGTGTCGCATACGTGCTTAGATATATTTTGATTAATATCTCAACACCAATGTACATGGTGTTTTGTCTGTCTTACCTTCCAAAATCGAGCCTTGCAACATATTCCGGGCTAAACTTCTTTTTGAATAATGTAATGCGAGCAATGTCTGCCCAACTCTTCGCAGGTCTTTCTAAGGGTGGAACAACTGACTATAACAAGCTGTTCCTTGTTTCGGGGTTTTTCTATTTGGTCAATACGTTAGCAACACTACTTGCATTTTATCTAATGTACAAGCTCTCATCAATGGACAGCAAAATATCCGAGAAAAGTACTTTACAATCAGATCAGAAAAGTGATGGAAGAGAGAGTATGGTAGTGAGATTGAGATCGAATGGTCAAAAGAAAAGCTTGACATTTGTAACTGCAAAACGAAGAAGTAATAAAAGGAGTAATAAAAGCGTGAGCGTACATTTTCACATGCCACCAACGAGGGATAGGTTTAATGGAGTGCGTTCGAAAAGAAGGTGAATAACCCGAGGGAAAAACCTCGGGTTCTTTTTATTTATATACGTGGTATAATATAATTAGTATCTCTTAAACTTTTAAAAGGATGTGAGTAGCTATGGGTATTAAGAGCGGTGACAGAGTTAAGGTTCACTATACGGGTATGTTTGAAGATGGTCAGGTCTTTGATAGTTCGCTCGAGAGACAACCTCTTGAATTTGTAGTAGGAGCTGGGCAAGTAATACCGGGATTTGAGGAAGCAGTTATAGGTATGGAGATTGGAGAAAAAAAGAGGTTTATAATTCCATTTGAAAATGCTTATGGCCCTGTTAGAGATGACATGAAGTTTTCGGTACAGAGGAATGTTTTACCAGAGGATGTAAGCGTGGGAGATCTGTTAGAAGTTCATCAGCCAGATGGAAATTTCTTTGTTGTTCGTGTTGAGGAGCTCGGTGACGAAGTGGCAATTCTTGATGCAAATCATCCACTTGCTGGAAAAAATCTCGTATTTGAAGTTGAGATCGTAGAGATTTCATAGTGGATCTATCCCTGAATGATTTTATGCGCGTATGCATTGTTGTCGAAGGAACATATCCTTATATAACGGGTGGAGTTTCTTCCTGGATTCAGATGTTAATTGAAAACATGCCGGAGATTGAATTTGACGTTGTCCACTTGGCTCCATGGAAGTGGACACGTCCTTTCGGATATAATATGCCGGATAATTTGAAGCATGTCTATGAGTACCTGCTTTTCTCAGCGGATTTTTCTAAGAATAATATTGCTTTGAATGAGCGAGATTTGGTGAAATATTTAAGGCAGTTGATTGACTTAAAGGAAGAACGAGCAAAATATTTTTCACAGCTTTTGCGGGAGGTTGTTGGAAAGAATTTGGATTATCTTCTTCTAAGTAAGAGCTTCTGGGATTTTATTGAGGATGTATATAGTAGGTATTTTTATGAAGAAGGCTTTCCGGGTTTTTATTGGACAGTCATGGGTTTTGTAATTCCCATTCTCGGTGCACTTCAAGCATTACCACCAGCTGCTGATATCTATCATTCCACGACGACAGGTTATGCTGTGCTAAGTGCTCTGGCTGGTAAGTATGCCCATGGTGGAAAGTTAATAGTAACAGAGCATGGTATTTATCATAGAGAACGGGAGATAGAGATAACAAAATCCTCAAGTATTCCAGAAGTTTACAAAAAACCATGGATAGAAATATTCAAGCTTATTAGCGAGACTGCTTATGCAGAGTGTGATGCGTTGACAACACTTTTTGAAAAAAACCAACTCTTTCAGTTCGAATTAGGAGCGGATATTGGCAAAATGCATGTTATTCCAAATGGTGTAGATATAAATAAGTTTGGTCGTGCTATAAAGGTTGAACATGATACATTTAATGTTGCAATGGTTGGTAGAGTTGTTGCTATAAAGGATATCCTTACGGGAATTAAGGCATTTGATATACTTGTTAAGGAAGTTCCTAATTCACGACTGTACATTATAGGTCCTTATGATGAAGATGAGGAATATTACCAAAGATGTGTAAATTTAGTGGAACTATTAGACCTCAAAGATAAAGTAATTTTCACTGGTAAGGCAAATGTACTTGATTATTACGGTTTGATGGACGTATTGCTTATGAGCAGTATCTCCGAAGGACAACCACTCGTTCAATTGGAGGCTATGGCAGCAGGGTTACCGGTCGTTGTAACGAACGTTGGAAATTGCGCAGAAATAGCTCTTGACCCGGACGGGCAATCTGGATTTGTAGTAGAACCAAAAGATTATGTTTTGATGGCAGAGAAGTTGAAAATACTTGCTAAAGATAAATCCTTGCGTGAAACCTTTGCAGAAAATGGCAAAAGAGTCGTAAGTGAAAAGTACAATCTCGAAAAGATGATTTCCTCTTACAAGCAATTATACGAGGAGGTCTTATGGCGTGTGTAAACGTAAAGAAATCTTATTTGCGATTCTCATCGCACTTCTTAGTTTTTTTAATATGGTTGAGGCAAAAGCTTTACTCTTATACAAAGGTTCAGAACAAGGATATGGTTATAATATTTTGTTAAGGTATGTAGCACCTGCTCTTAAGAACCTTTTGGAAAGTTACGATGCCTTAGATATTGAAGCAATCGATTTTCCAAACATGGATTTGAAACAGTACAACCTTATAGTTACTTGTTACTATAGCCCTCAAATGAGAGAGGCAAAGAAATATCTTGAAAAGCTGACTTATTTTGTTTTGAATAGCGGGAAAATTCTAATAATTAACAACCTCGGAGCAACAATAGATACTTCTGGTTCTAATCACCCTGGACTTCCCGAGATTAATTCTCTCTACAATTTACTCGGAGTGTCCTACACTTTTGGATGGCAAAAAGCAAAGCTGATCAATGTTACTATTAACAGCAAGTACGCTGTTTTGGACAATTTGAGATTTGAAAAGGATAGAGATATAGAGAGGTTTATGTTAATAAGTCCGTATGCCGAAAGTCTTGTACGTGTGAGTACCTCTAATGGAAATTACTATGATATGGCGGTTTTGAGTAACCTTGGTGGGATTATTAGTTATAGCTATTTGTTCGATGATGACGGTAAATTGGTTATAGACCTTTCAAAACTTTTGACAACAATCCTTTTTGGAGATAACGACACATTTAGATTTTTAATTGTAGGACCAGAGAATTATGATTTAAGAAAGTCTCTTGATTATACCCTTTTCAAATATGATTGGAAGGTGGCAGTTCCATCAACAATTCACATATACGACGTTGTTATACTTTTAGACGGTGCATTTCCCGTTACAGACAAGACATTGCTGGAATACGTTACAAATGGTGGAACAATTGTAGTTATCGGAAAAGGAGACACTCAGAAGTTTATTTCAGACATAGTAATCGACAGCAAAGTCTTTCCGACGCCACCAAATTTCAAAATTTCTATTCAAAAGAATCTTTCATTTCAAAATGCAACAGAAGGTTCTGTAACTTTGATTAAGTCTATTCAAGGTGATCCTCTTGTGTGGAAAGTTAGCGTTGGTACTGGTCAAATAATTTACTATCCATCAGATTTAATGAAAAAAGAATACAGAGGTCTTATAATTCAAAGTATTCTTTCTCAGCTACCTATGTCGATTCAACCTATAGTAAATAGTTGGTCAATGTACCTCGACGATTTTCCACTTCCAGCTTATAACAGAAAGATAGATATGATAACGAGGGAATTTGGTGAGATAACTGATAATGAGTTTTACTATAATGTATGGTGGCCAACTATGAAACAATTGGCGAAGGAATTTGGTATAAAGTATACTACAATTTTCATACCAAACTACAACGCATCGGTAAGCTGGCCATTTAGTTTTCAAGAGTACACAAACACTCCTCAGCAATTAGCAACACTGAAAGAGTTACTTAACAGTTCCTACGAAATAGGACTCCATGGTTACAATCATATACCACTAACCTCTGAAAGATGGACAGCAGAACAACTTGATGTCGCATTGTCGATGTTCAAGATTTTTCTTAGAAATACCCTTGGTGAAGACTACGTTCCATACATTTATGTCGCACCGGATAATATTATTGACCTATTCGGTGTTGAAAGGCTATTAAAGGCGCTCCCAAGTATCAAAGTTATTGGGACTACTTACCGTGGTGCAAATACTCTTTCTGAGTTTGAGGTCTTATTCAACAAAACTGTTATAATACCGCGCACTACATACGGTTACTATCCAGTAGACAGACTTGTCACTAATTCCGTACTTGCACTCATGATGCTTGGAACTTATCAGTACTTTTTGCATCCCGATGATCTGTTCTCAAGTGAGAGAAATCCAGAGGGAAAAACGTGGACGGAAATGTATAGTAATCTACGACAATTCTTGACTACTATGAAACAGTATTATCCTTTCTTAAGAAACCACTGGGCATCAGAAAGCGGAGAAATTATAATGAATTTCTTTAAAGAAGTTCCAATAATAAGTAAAGGAAAAGGAAAGTTGACAGTTACATTACCAATTGGTTATCACCTACCCAGGTATTATTATCTAAGAGTAAACGGTGAATTTGCGTTATCTGGTGGAAGAATTGTTTTTTCATACGGAAATTTAATAGTAATTGAACAAACGGAGAATAAAATGGAGATAGTACAGAAATAAATTGAAATAAGAAGGTGTTTTTATGCAGTACAGGTTTATCGCCCTCGATTTAGGGGACGATATAGATATAAAGAAATTGATGCAAGAAAAGTCTTCCCATATTGAATATATTAGATGGGAAGAACCATTCAAATTTAAATACGCTCAAGGGACAGTGTATGTATATTCTTTTGGTGCAGTTGTCGGTTTGAATGTTCCAAGTAATCAATTCAATAGCTTGGTATCTGAGCTTGATGATTATGTAATTGGAACAGTTAAGCATACGGCTACCGAAATCTTGGAAGTTGTTCAGATGCAAAATAAGGAAAGAGATATTGAGGTTACAGACGATAAAGTCTTCGTACCGCGAATTGATGAGGGAGTTCTTTATACCGCATCGTTTGTTTTAGCACAGAGTGTTTCCCTCCACAGAATTGAGCAAAAGACAGGACTTTTAATAGATGAAATTGAAAAATTCCTTTCAGCCAAAGGAAAAATGGCAAAGGGAAGAAAAGCTTTGGGACTTGCAATGAAAATTCTCAAAACAAGGCACGAAATTCTTTCAGATGTCATGATCCTTGATAAGCCAGACATTGCTTGGGAAAGTGAAGTTTATGACCAAATTTATCAAAAGCTTGCGCGATATTACGAACTTTCAAGAAGGTATAAAAACGTGACGACAAAACTTGACCACGCATTTGAAGTTGCAAGCGTTTTGCTTGAAATTCACAGCGAAAGTAAGGCAAATTTCTTAGAATGGATGGTTATTCTCTTGTTTGTTGTTGAAATCGCAATGAGCATCGTTGAGAAAGCTTTTTAAAAGGTGAACGATTTGGAGTATAATTATAGTGCTACACTTTAAAAAGAGGAGGAAACCCCTTGTTTGGACATATCGAAAGCAGATTCGAAGATGATAGAAGAAGGATTTTGGATAGCACAGGCGTTGAACTTATCCTTGGAGATGTCAATACCGACAAAGATGGAAAAGTTTTGAGACATACTAAAACCTCCTTTAGATTGATTAGGTTAAAAGGCGAGGGCAGTGGCCTGCTGAACCAAACCTCCAATGTGACGAGGGTTAAAAACCCAACCAACTTATCATGGTTAAAGGCAGGCGACAGACTCCTGTAATAGCTTGAAAGCCAATGGATTGTAAGTCGTCCTGCCCTGCCTATTTTTTGACTAAAATATTTATACCATACTTTTACGTAGGAGGAGGGATAGTTGTGAGAAGGTTTGTAGTGATATTGTTGGTAGTTGTTAGTTTACTTGCTCTTGCCACGAAGATTACAGTTTTCCATGTCAATGACACACACGGTCATGCCTGGCCATTTACAGATTCTGCAGGGAATATCATTGGTGGTTTTTCAACAGTCGCATCTATCATAGACGCTGAAAGAAAGAGCAATCCATATGTTCTATTTCTCCATGCTGGTGACATCAACACGGGTGTTCCAGAATCGGACTTACTCAACTCACTTCCTGATATATTCGCACTTAACAGGATGAAGCTTGATGCAATGACAGTTGGAAATCATGAATTCGACAAAACAAGAGACGTTTTGTTGAGACAGATGGGATGGGCAAAATTTCCATTCATAAGTGCGAATATTTATAAAGATGGTAAGCCGATGTTTACGCAGTACATAATCAAGAACGTCGGTGGAGTGAGAGTTGCAATCGTAGGTTTCACTACGGAACATACGAAGATTCTTGAAGGTCCAAACTCAGAAGACCTTGAATTCAAAAATGTAGTTGAAGTGGCAAAAGCTTTGATTCCTGAGATAAGAAAACAAGCCGATGTTGTTATAGCATTAACACACCTTGGAGTTGGTCAAGGATATTCAGAACTCTATACAACAGCTGACCAACTTGCTCAGCAAGTTCCTGGTATAGATCTTATAATCGATGGTCACAGCCATACGAACCTTGCACAGCCAATGGTCGTTAATGGTGTACCGATAGTCCAAGCATTTGAATGGGCTAAGGTTCTTGGAAAAGCTGATATTTACTTTGAAGATGGAAGAGTTACAAAGATAGAGTGGCAAGCAATTCCAGTTATACAGTCAAAAGTTACAGGAAAAGATGCAGATGGAAAGAATATCTACCAAGTGGTGACAGCAGAAGCACCGTATGTAAAGAATGCGCTTGATTATTTCAAAAAACTCGGTGGCACGAAACTTGATATTGTCATTGGCGTTACAGATATTCTTCTCGATGGTGAAAGAGCAAATGTTAGATCGAAAACAACAAATCTGTCGAATTTAATAGCAGACTCAATGCTCTGGAAGACAGGTGCAGATGTTGCTTTGACAAATGGTGGTGGAATCAGAGCTTCAATAAAACCTGGTGAAATTAAGATAAGAGACATCTTAACCGTTCTTCCATTTGGAAATACTTTGTACGTTCTTGAACTGAAAGGTTCTGACCTCATGAAGGTTTTTGAATACGCAGCATCCGTACCAAATGGTCAGGGAGCATTCTTGCAAGTAGCTGGTGCAACGTGGAAGTCTGAAGGTGGTAAAGTTACAGAGGTATTAGTTGGCGGAAAACCAATAGACCCAGAAAAGATTTATAAGGTAGTAACAAACGACTACATGGCATCTGGTGGCGATGGATATGCCATGCTTAAAGGTCAAAAAGGATATAACACGTTCTATGTTATGGCAGATGTCGTAGTGGAATACATTCAAAAGGTCCTTGGTGGCAAAATTACAACCTATGATGATAAACCACGAGTGGAACGGAAATAAAGACTTACATATACACTAATACACTAAAGGGCGGGTTTTCCCGCCCTTTTTAATTGTTCACGCTTATCACATATTAACATATTATATTGGATAGTGTATAATAACTTTGAGGTGATTTGGTATGGAAAGAAGATATATGATTCTCGAAATGCTGAAGAAAAGTAAGACACCTGTTAAGGGTAAAGACCTTGCAGAACTTTTCGATGTCAGCAGACAGATTGTAGTTTCTGACATTGCTCAGCTGCGAGAAGAAGGTCACAGAATTGTTTCTACAAGAGATGGATACGTTTATGATTCAGGTAATAAAGTTCGCAAGGTTGTTGCTGTTAAACATTCGGCGCGTGAGATATACGATGAATTGAAGCGAGTTGTGGAAAATGGTGGAAAAGTACTCGATGTTATAGTAGAGCACCCACTGTATGGTGAAATTTCAGGCCGCATTGATGTCTCTACTCTCGATGAAGTTGAGAAGTTTGTTTCTTTGCTTGTAACCAGCGGAACAAAGCCACTGTCTGCGATTTCGAATGGTATACATCTTCACACAATAGAAGCGCCTGACGAAGAGACAATGGAAAGGATATTAAAGTCGATAAAAAAGTACAGATTGACAAAGGATTCCGACAGTAGGGAATGATACAATAATCAGTAAGATGGAGGTGAGCATATGGAAGCGCTTATCATTGTTGATGTTCAGAACGACTTTGCAAAGCCCGGTGGAGCTCTCTATTTCCCAGGGGCTGAGAGGGTCATCTCACCGATATTAGAATTAGTTAAGGAATTCAGAGAAAATAGACTGCCAATAATATATACAAGAGATTGGCATGAAGATAATGACTATGAATTTGGCATTTGGGGTGTACACTGCTTACACGATACTAAAGGTAGCGAGATAGTTGATGAACTTAAAGAAGCACTTAAGGGGTATGAAAGAGCTTTTGAAGTTAAGAAAAGCAGGTACTCCGCATTTTACGGGACAAATTTAGAGTTCTTACTGAAAGAGCTTGGAATTACAAAAGTTCATGTTGTTGGTTTGGTAACACACATATGTGTGTTATTTACGGTTGAGGAATTAAGAAATAGGGAAATAGAAACAATAGTCCATTCCAACTGCGTTGATAGTTTTGATAAAGAGATGCATAAATTTGCATTACGTGAAATGGAAGAGGTTTTGCTGGCTAAAGTTATTTAAGATTTACAAAATTAATCAATCTTAATATGATGTTAATTGTACTTTGTAGAATGTATGTTAAACTTTTGTAGTATGCGGACATTAAGTTATTTATGCATACCACTCCTTTCTCCTTGCTAAGTGGGAATAACCCCCGGAACTATTGATGATTACTCTAAAAGCAAGGTGAGGGGTGGAATATTATATTAGCATGGAGAAAGGTAGGAAAAAGATATGAAAGATGCAAAAGTTTCAAGCATGGTTGAAACCGAGAATGGTTTCAAAGTTTTTGATTTAAGTGAAGAGATGCTTAGCGCTATTGAAAAGAAGGGTTACGTTGAACCGACGGAGATACAAAAGTTAGTTCTGCCAGTAGCACTAAAAACAGAGAAAGACATTATTGCACAAGCACAAACTGGAACAGGAAAAACGGCAGCGTTTACGATACCTATACTTGAAAGAATTGACTTCAAAACTGATAGAAGTGTTAAAGCACTGATAGTAACCCCTACAAGGGAACTTGCACTTCAAATATACGAAGAAGTTAAGAGTCTTAAGGGGAACAGAAGGATAAAGGTTGCAACTGTTTATGGCGGGCAATCTATGGAAAGACAGTTGAAAGATTTAGAAAAGGGTGTAGATATTGTCGTTGGTACTCCAGGAAGACTACTTGACCACATAAATAGAAAGACACTTGACCTTTCAAAAGTACAATACCTTGTACTCGATGAAGCAGATAGAATGCTCGATATGGGTTTTCTGGATGATGTCCTTGAAATAATAAGACAAACACCAGAGTCAAAAAGAACGCTTCTTTTCTCAGCTACAATGCCAAAGGAAATTGTGGATATAGCAAGAAAATTCATGAAAGAATACGAGCATATCTCTACTATAAAACAAGAATTAACAACGGAGAATGCTGAGCAGATATACTTTGAAGTTGATGAGTCAGATAAATTGCCATTACTTTGCAGGATAATCGATATGAACCCAGAGTTCTATGGCATAGTTTTCTGCCAGACTAAAGCGGAAGTTGATGAGCTTTCGAAGAAACTATCAGACCTTGGTTACAATGCGGATGGTTTACATGGTGATTATTCCCAATATCAAAGAGAGAGAGTACTCGATAAATTCAAAAAAAGACAGCTCAACATACTCGTTACAACAGATGTTGCGGCAAGGGGTATAGATATAGAAGGACTTACACACGTGGTTAATTATTCTGTACCAAGAGATCCCGAGTACTACGTACATAGAATTGGAAGAACGGGTAGAGCTGGTAAGAAAGGATTTGCGATCACGTTTGTTACCAGGAGCGACTATTATCACTTTGCAAGGGTGAAAAAGTTTGCAAGGGCAAAGATCGTTAAAGATAAAGTTCCAATGGTTGAAGATATATTAAATAGGCAACTTGAAAGTATAGTCAACAGTATTAAAAGTGTACCACATGTTTCGAATGAACTATTCAGAGATGTAGCGCAGAAACTAATAGAAGATATGGGACCAACGGAAGCCGTTGAAATGTTACTCCATACATTACTAAAAGAAAAGGTCGATGTGACTCGCTATGGGAATATTAGACCTAAGGATTTTTCAAAGCAAAATCAAACCGCTTCGACAGTAAGGCTTTTTGTTGCTTTAGGTTCTTCAAAAGGCCTTGACAAAAAAAGACTTGTCGAGTATATTTCCGAAAAAACAGGTGTTGAACCAAAAGATATCAATAATGTAAAGGTTTTCGAAACATACTCATTTATCGATGTAAGTGAACTCGATGCGGAAATAATTATGAAAGCACTAAACAAAAACACAGGAAAAAGCGGAAGGTATTCAAAATCGGCAAAGCCGCTTGTCCAAAAAGCAAAAGAGAAAAAGAATAATTAAGGCTGACGATTTCAAGAATTGTAAGAATTGTAAAAGGCTCGCATCTGCGAGCCTTCTATTTTTGATATACCCTTTTAAAGTTCTTTACACTCAATAGTTTCACCCGGTTTCATGATTAAGCAATTTACACCAAGCTTTCCGACTTCTGCCTTAAACTTTTCTGGATCGGCTTTAATAATATCCCATGTATTATAATGTATTGGAACAACATTCTTAGGTGTAATCATATCAACTGCTGTAATGGCATCTTCAACATCCATTACAAAATTACCACCTATTGGTATAAACGCCAAGTCTACATCTTTTATCAGTTCCATTTCTTTTGTTAATCCCGTATCGCCTGCGTGGTATATTACTTTACCCTCTGCTTTTACCAAAAAGCCGCAAGGATTACCGCCGTATATAACGTTTTCACCATCACGAATGCCAGAACCATGTATGGCTGGTGTCAGTTTTACCTTACCAAAATCGAAATAATACACTCCACCTACATGCATTGGATGTACTTTGCAACCCTTCTTCTGAAGATATTCGCTGAGTTCAAAGTTAGAAATAACCGTGGCACCATCACTTTTACATATCTCTACTGTGTCTCCCAAATGATCACCATGACCATGTGTAACAAGTATGTAGTCAATTTTTGGTAGTTTAAAGTCTTTTGGATATGCTGGGTTTCCAGTAATGAATGGATCAATAATTACGTTGTACTTACCTTCAATTTCCGTTATCAAAACAGCTGCATGTCCAAGAAAAGTTATTTTCATCCTTCATACCTCCCCTTCGTAGTTTTCCACATTTTTATTCGTATAAAACTGACTTAATCAGCGTTGGCTCTAACCTAAATTTTGCACCCTTGCCTTGCAAGAAGTGATGAGCTGCTAACAGATGTATTGATAATTCACTGTAAATTATTTCTACGCCGTTATTGAGATTCTTTACTGTTGCAACTCGCTTTCTGAATATACCATCTTGAAATGGACAAGGTAGAAATCCTCTTGCTTCATCTATCCTTATTTCCCATTTATCGTATCTTATAGGTTCGCCGAGTCCTTTCAATCCTTCTCGCATAAGTTTTCTCAACAGTTTTGCCACCTGTACAAAGTCAAGTCCAAGATAATCGAACTCTTCTTCATCAGCAGCTATTATATCAACAATATTTCTATCATCACTCCCCAAGAATCCATCAGCTGTGATCTTTCCTGGCTTCATATTCTCTTGTGCCCTAATAAATTTGGGAGTCATTTTCATATTCTTCTTCCCTCCCCTTTTTATGCGAATTTGTCATAGTATACATCTTTTACACCATGTTTATCAAAGACGTTGATACAAGCATTTATCATTCCAGGGCTACCGCACAAGTAACCTTCTTTCGCATTTTCATTTGGGATAACGCTTTGAAGGTATTTGTCAAGCACATTAGTTATCAAACCAGTTTCGCCTGTCCACTCATCTTCTGGTAATGGATCCGACAGTGCTGGAATAAAGTGGAAATTGGACCACTTTTTTTCGAGTTCTCGGAATAACTCTAAATAATACAAATCTCTCTTACTTCTCGCACCAAAGAAGTACCATACATTTCTGTTTGTAATGCCACGTTCCCACATATCGAATATAATGGACTTAATAGGTGCCATACCACTACCACCAGCAACCATAATCATGTCTGCATTGGTATCTCGCATGTAGAAATCCCCAAATGGTCCAACAATTTCTACAACGTCCCCTTCCTTCATGTATTTGTGTACATAAGTAGTTGCTATTCCGCCTGGTACTAATCTAATGAGTAATTCTATGTGGTTTTTATCACTCGGGGAAGAGGATATTGAGTAGGCGCGTTGTGTGGGTTCTTTTATATTCTCATACGGTGGTACTACGAGTTGCACATATTGTCCGGCTTTAAAGTTGACTTCATTTGGTTCTACAAGCCTTATTCTTAGCTCCTTTATGTCGTATGTAACGTCCTTCAGACTTTCCACAATCCCTTTGAATTTCCTAATGTTGAAAAGTTCCTCTGGGAGGTATATCTTTATATCTTTCTTCAACTTAATTTGACAAGATAAGCGAATATTCTCATTTATTTCTTCTTTTGACATGTATGGTAATTCTGTAGGTAGATGCGGACCAACATCTGATAATACTTTGACCTTACATGCACCACAACTACCTCTACCACCACAAGCTGATGGTACGAATATTCCTTGAGAACTGAGCGTCTGCAAAAGTGGTGCACCACCTTTGACCTTAAGTTTACGTTTTGAATTGTTTATATCGATTTCAACTTCTCCATAGTTGTTTACAACTCCATCTACAACAACAATAATTAGTGCAAGAAGTGAACTGATTACTGAAACAACAACTGGTGCAAGGATAATCTCCATAACTTATCACCACCTGTGTATTTACTGAACGTTAATCATACCAGCGAATCCGATAAATGCCATCGCCATTATACCTATAGTGATAAGGGTGATGCCAACACCTTTTAGAGGTGCTGGTACTGGTGCATTCTCCGTCTTCTTCCTTATTGCAGCAAGAAGAACGATTGCAAGCCACCAACCTATGCCACTCCCCAATCCGAAGAAGACTGACTGGATAAAAGAATAATTCCTAAGTTGCATGAAAAGTGCAACTCCAAGAATTGCACAGTTAACAGTAATTAGAGGAAGAAATATTCCCAGTACCATATACAGATTTGGAGAGACTCTATCTATTACCATCTCTAGTACCTGAACAACAGCTGCAATAACAATTATATAGATTATGTAGCGCAAATATCCTAAATCGAGTGGCATTATGATATACTTTTCTAAAAGCCAATTTAGTGCTGTCGTTATTGTTGTGACTAAAGTAACTGCAACTCCAAGCCCATTAGATGATTTTATATCTTTGGAAATAGATATAAATGAACACATTCCCAGGAAGTTAGTTAGGAGGATGTTACTTGTAAATATAGATGCGAAGAATAATACTAAAGGATTTATATTAGGATACATCATTTCTTCTCACCTCCGCTTACCTGTTTAACGTCCTTCTTTATCTGCATACTTCTGACTATCCAAATAAAAGAAGCAAGTACAAAGAAAGCACTTGGTGGCATTACCATAATTGTCCACTTTGGAAACGCAGAAGGTAGCACTTGCAATCCAAGAATAGTTCCAAAACCGAGCAACTCTCTAAGAATTGCCACGACAACAAGTACGAACATATACCCAAGTCCGGCTGTTAAGCCATCCCAGAAAGATATTACAGGAGTGTTTGCTTGAGCAAAGGCTTCAGCTCGCCCCATTATTATACAGTTCGTGATTATCAAACCAACGTAAGGACCAAGAGCTTTACTAACATCAGGAACGTAAGCTCTTAATACTATGTCTACCATAATAACATAGAATGAAATTACAAGTACTTGTGTAATCATTCTTACTTTCCTTGGGATTAGATTTCTCATAGCAGATATTGTAAAATTAGATAAAGCAGTAACAAGAGCAACGCCTGTGGTCATTATTAGAGTATTTCTTAAGTTGTTTGTGACTGCCAATGTAGAACATATGCCAAGAATTTGTACAATGACGGGGTTTTCCAACCAGATATTGTTTCTTAGAATCTTTTTGTATTCTGACATATTACTTCACCCCCACCAATTCCTTGATTATCGGTACGTATACAGCAATGATCTTTTCGATCGATTTAGATGTCAATGTGGCACCTGTGATAGCGTCGACTTGTCCATCATCTTTTGAATCGCTAACTTTCGTTGTTGAAACAATCACTTTGTCATTTATTATCAACTCATTTCTGAACTGTGATTTAAACCAGTCTTCCTCTATTCTACCGCCTAAACCAGGTGTTTCATTTTGAGAAATGAAGTCTATTCCAACAATTCTTGAAACATCATTATTAACAGCAAGAACACCGGATATATTTCCCCATAATCCACTACCTGTAAAAAGTATTGCATATACCTTTTCACCGTTTACATTTGCTGAGAAGATTCGATAAGAGTCTTTTTCCTCGCTTCTGACTTGCGAGTTGAATATCTTTATAGCTTCTTCATCATTTGTATAGGATATTCCCATAGCATTTAGGACCGCACGTATTGTGAACAATTGTTGATTCTTCTTTACTTGTTGGGCAGTTAGAATGTTTAAACCAGAGAGAATTATGAGAAAGAGAAAAGAGCTAACGAAGGTAAATATAATCGTATACACCTTGCTATCTCTATCGAATTTCATGCTTCCACCTTCTTTTCAGCTTGAATATTCGCCTTCTTCACTTTCTTATCTTTAATTATCTCATCAAGAAGAGGGGCAAATGTATTCCCAATTAGGATAGCAAAGCTCCAGCCTTCAGAAAAAAGTGAGAATGTTCTTATAATAACTCCTGCAAAACCAATAATAACTCCATAAATCCACATGGACTTTGTCTTCTTAGGTGCGGAAATTGGTTCAGTTGCCATAAAAACACTTATGAATAAAAGACTTCCAGAAAGTATAGCAGGTAAGGTAGGAAGTGCTTTCGGAACGTTGAAAAGGTCCAAAAGCGATGTAAGTAGTACTGCAGAGCCATAAGTAGAAACCATTAATCTCCAATTTGCTGTCTTTGTCCAAATTAGATAAACCGCGGCGGGTATGATTAAAAACAATGGAGCTTCACCAAGTGAACCTGGACGCCATCCTAAGAACAGATTTAAAAGATTTATATTCTCTCCACTTCGCAGAATTTGTAATGGAGTTGCTGAAGTGGTGGCATCTAAACCAAAAGGACTTGGTTTAATCCATGCTGTTGTCATGTACACTGGAAATGTTATATATATAAACAACCTTCCAACTATAGCTGGATTAAATACATTTCTTCCGAAACCACCATAAACTTCCTTTCCAAAAGCGACACCAAATGCAATGCCAACGACAGCTACCCAAAATGGAACATTTGGAGGCAACGACAAAAGAAATAACATCGCGGTTACTAATACTGCTTCACTTACAGGTTTGTTCTTTCGTTTCTCAAAAAGATACTCTACAAGAATAGCTGTCAAAAATACCAATATACCGAGCCAAATAACACGTATTCCATAGGCAAAAACTGAAAACACAAAAATAGGAGTCAGAGCATAAAGCATCTTTCTCATCATAGGCTGTTTTTGAAACTTGATCACACTGCTCATATCTTAACACCGCCCCCTTTCAAAAGAATAAAATCAAAAAAACAAGCATCATTTTGTGAGAAATGAGTTAGTAGTACTTTATTATATTATATCATGTAACAGCTGTTTTTAACAAAGTCTAATTTTGGTTCTTAAAAATATTGCGACTATGTATCGTATTTTCAAGATACAAAAAACATAAAAATAGAAATTACTCGCCAAGAAATCTTCTAAGTGGGTATTTTATATTGGCAGGCTGTATATTAAATATAATTTAAAATTATATTTTGTAAAATATATTTTGTGTGGTATAATATAAAACGCGGAGGTGATTTTTTGAAGAAGACTATATTAGCATTTCTCTTAACGGCATTTGTAGGCATTATGTTTGGCGGACATCTCGACAGCGTATTCACTATTTCCAAGTTTAAAGGTGAGTACAGAATCATCTCAAGTCAAACTCTTGAAAAGACATCTGGGTGGGTATCTGTAGAAGGAGTTGTTTACGACCTTGGCAATTCGGCCGGTGCAAAAAAGCATGTTAAACTTTCTGAGATAGACTCTAAGTTGTTGACAAAGGATAAGATAGTTGGATTACTTGGTATTAGTATTTCAGAACTTAATAAGTATAACGGTAAAAACACATCGACAATGGTTTCCGTAAATGGTATTGTATACGACCTTTCGGCTTCCAAGTCTTGGAGTGGAGGAAGTCACAAAAATCAACATGTTGCCGGTCTGGATTTGACATATGATATTCTTAAAATATCACCTCATGGAATTTCAAAAATTAAATCCTTCCCTTCTTATGGAGTACTTGTGTTTACCCCAGAAGAACTGCTTAATTTTGATGGAATTAAGCAAAAAAAGATTTATGTCTCGGTGTATGGAATAGTTTATGATGCGACATATTCAAGGAAATTCACTGGCGGTGAACACTATGGACATGATATGGGTGTTGATCTAACAAGCGAAATACTATCGGTACAGGGACACATTAATCTGCTTAGCAAATTATACGCAATTGGGCTTTACGTAATTAGTGAAAAGAATATTGCAACTTTTGATGGAAAGAACAATAAACCTTTTGTCATTGTAAAAGATCTTGTATATGATATTTCCAAAAACTCTCAAGGTGTAAAAGCCGGTACAGTGTTTAGTGGGGAGCCACGCAAGGAATGGCTCTTAGTGGGTTTTGTAATTAATTAAGGTGGTATACAATGCCTTACGAATTCTTAGGAAATCTAAGTGCAATAATACTCTTTTTTCAAATTTCACTATTTGTATTGAGAAGAGTATATAAATACATACCTAAGAAACCAAAATGGTTTCCTCCAATTTTAAAATTTCTCAAGAATGCCCATATTTATACTGGAGTTGCATTGCTTTTTTTAGGTCTGATACATGGATTCTTGGCTCTTGGAACTATAAAGCTTCATACTGGTTTGATTCTATGGCTTGGCATACTTTTCGCATTTATCGGATTCCTTTTCAAAAAGAAAATTGGAAAAAGATGGATAACGTATCACAGAATTTTCGGCTTTGTAATTATAATTTTGTATTTTGTACATTATTACTTGCCTTGGCTTATAAAATAGGCTGTGTGAGGCTTTTCATAGCAACTGTATAGTATATAACAATATTTACCCGTGGTAAAATAAATTCATATTCCAAGATATATACTGCTAAAGTCTCTAAAGTTAGTGATATAAACATATAATCAATGAAATGTTTAGCACATTTCAAAATCGTATAAGTTGAATATGCTAAACCATTGAGAAGATGGTAATATTTTTTTATTATTTGTAGTAAGTATAGTAGAAAGGGTGATGAAAAGTTTGATGAGAGATAAGGATAATATTGAAAAGTACTCTATTGGTGAAGAGATTGCAAACTCTATTACACACGGAATCGGAGCTTTGTTGAGTCTTGGTGGTGCGGTGGTTTTGATAATTTTTTCTGCTTCGCATGGAGGAGCAATAGAGATTCTATCTACTGTTATATATGGAATTTCACTTTTTGTACTTTATATGAATTCCACACTTTACCATGCGATTCAACATAAGACTGCAAAATATATTCTTGAAATACTTGATCATTCATCTATATACTTACTTATAGCTGGAAGTTACACACCGTTTTTGCTCGTTGCAATAGGAGGTAAACTTGGTTTGATTTTTCTTTCAATTATATGGTCATTAGCAATTGCTGGGATAGTTTTTAAAGTGTTTTTCGTTAAGAAATTCGTCTTTCTTTCTACATTATTGTACATTCTTATGGGGTGGTTGGTAATTTTGATATTCAAGCCTTTGACGCAAAACACGAGCCGTGATATTATATTTATGCTTGTCATTGGAGGACTGATGTATACTTTTGGTGCTGTATTTTATGTTTGGAGAAGTTTCAAATATCACCACATGATATGGCACCTTTTTGTTTTATTTGGAAGTGTCGCACATTACTTTGCCATACTAAAACTACTTATTTAAGACGCGGTAATAAGGAGGCACGTTTCGATGGTATTAACTGATAAAAGGATAACGATAAGCTTTATCGTTAAACTCATTGGAGTGGTTACTCTTTTTTTCATGATCCTCATATCTGTTACTTCTTTGTTTGCAGACACTGGCTCATTCTATAAGATTGCTCTTAATATAAAGCTACCTCAAGATGCTAATCAGTATATAAGCGATCCATCTAAAGTTCTCTTCAGAGTAAAGGTATATAATGTGAACAAAAATGAATTATTAAACGAACTTAGTTCAAATAACGATAAGTTTGATATTGATTTACCTGAAGCGGGTGTTTATTCGGTTAGGATTGAAGGGTATGTTGACAATCAACTTATGTTTCTGGGGGCCGATTCCTTTGTTTTATCATTACTGAATTTCAGTGTTTCAAAAGACATAACTTTGAATTCATTAATGGCGGATGTATTTATAACTTTTAAGAACTACAAGCGTTTGCCCAGCGGATATAAATTGGAATTTACAAATATAGACAAGAGCAAGAGTTATTCGATAGATATATCTTGGGATATTTCTATCAAAAATATGCCACAAATTCTTTCTTTGGAACCCGGAATTTGGTATGTTAAAGTAAGGAGCCCAGATGAACTAAACCAGGAAAATGATACACAAAAAGTAATTACTGCCAATTCAACAATGGTTACGAGCGAATCAACAAGTATTGTTAATGGTCAAAAGGCAACGACAACGAATGACTCCTTCCTTACGTTTAACAATCAAACAACGGTTGTAAATCAAAAAGTGGATGTAGGAGCAATAAGTGTATTACTTAAGCCAGGACTCCTCAATCCCTTGTTGATAGAATTGTATGATGACAGAGTTGAAATAAGACCTGGTGTGGCATTTTTTTCAAAGTTCCTTTCCGTAGCAAAACAAAATTCACATTATCTGTTGGCATATAAGCAAGGACAGTTCGAAGGAAACTTAAATCTCTCTGTTAATGGAACTTTGACTAACAATGTTGAAAAGGTGCTGGTATCCGGAATCACTAACGTTACAGCGTACTTCGATAACGGAATTATTACTGGTCTTGAATACCCAAAGTATATTCCAGGAGAAATACGCGTTTTACTTAGTTCGAAACTCACTTCAAACGGAGCACTATCATCTGCAGTATTTAATGAGGTAAATTTACTCTTGCAGAACCAGTACCAAATTTCGGTATGTGGAAAATTCATGAAGGCTCTGCATCAAACTGCGACTTCATCGAGTCAGTGGAAGATTTACGAATCTAACGATAGTCTTTATATTTCAAACGGTAAAGAGAAATTCGGGCCATTTTCCTTGGACTCAATAATATTCTTTGATGCTCAAAGTCCATCGAGTACTTTCAAAATAGCTGGCAGAAACAATCCATATGAAGGTAGCGTTGAAATAAGATATAGTTCCTCATCTAAGGGATTTAAAATCATTAATGAACTACCAGTTGAGAGGTACTTAGTATATGTAGTTGCAAGTGAAATGCCAAGTTCATATGCATTAGAGGCTCTCAAGGCTCAAGCAATTGCAGCACGAAGTTATGCAATAGATAAGATATTTAGAATACGTACGTATCTTTCCACAGGTGCGAATTTAGATGATTCGACGAACTTTCAAGCATATAACTTTTCTTTACCATATGCCAATGCAACACGTGCAGTAGAAGAAACAAGGAATGAAATCCTTGTTTATGAACAATCAATAGCGAATACTTACTATTACGCAGTTTCTGGAGGGACAGCATTTAATTCTAAGGATGCTTTTGTAAGTGAGATCCCTTACCTAAGATCGCGAATTGTCGCTATTTCTGAACAGCCCTCAGAAATATTACAATTCAATAGTGAAGATAGTTTTTTGAGTTTCTTAAAGAATTGGAACTTCGAAGAACTCAAAGACTTAGGCTTTTTGGAAGCCGAACATCCATTTTTCAGATGGAAAGTGGATTTTAGTCCGTCGGAGATTATTAACAAGGTAGAGAGTTTATCCAACGTGAAGCGTATTAAAAAGGACAGTCAACCACAGATGCTTCCCGAAGCCACAAGTAATAACATCTCAAACGTAGAATCCCTTTCTAATGGTATGATAATGAATATGAGTGTTAGTAAACGAGGTGATGGTGGAGTCGTTAAGGAAATAACAATCGAAACAAATGATTCCTACATAATTGTAAATTCATCAGAGATAAAGAAACTACTTAATGTATCAGGAAAAGCATTAGTATTGCAAAACGGTGTTAAAAGGACAGATTTTACTTATCTCCCGAGTATGTTTTTTGGAATCGAATTGCAGATGAATTCGAATTATGTAGAGAAAATAACAGTGTACGGTGGCGGATACGGTCATGGAGTGGGTTTGAGCCAAGTGGCGGCAAATTCTTTGGCAAGAAATTACGGCTACAACTATGCAGATATATTGAAATATTTCTATCCAGGAACTACTATAGTCAACTATTATGACTTTCTGTCACAGTTATAATCTGTCAAATAGAAATTGAATAGGGATTGAACAATTATATTGCTTGATAAGCGTCTTCTATGCGTTTTCTATATGCGTTGTATTTTTCAAATTTTCCTGGGAAAGAACGAACGTCTTTATCACATCTGCTCATTACATTGTCATGCCATCTTTGATCTTTTACTACCAGTAAATATAATCCATTAGACTTTTCATAGTTTTTTACTCATTTCATACTGTAGAAATACGCTTTCAAAACCCATATTAGTCAGTGCTTGAGCTAATATGTCATCTTCTGCAACAGAAACAACATTTATTAGCTTAGGGTTGGATTTTTTTACAATATAATCGACAGATACATTAAGTAGTAATTCCCAATCGCTTAGTTTGTTTGATTTAGGTGCTGAGTCAACTATAAATGCAGTACCTTCATCGGTGTTACCCCAAATAAGATAACCTTCGATATTATTAAAGTGAAGTCTAACTAAATTGTACCTTCCGTCAGATAGAAGCAATGTGATAGGTTCTCGCAGCCAATTAACCTTCCTCGGTATTTGAATTTCGTTGTTTAGTGCTATGGAATAAACGAGTTTATTATCAGCTTGAAATGATGAATACGAGATACTGGTTTGACTTGGATTCTTAAGAATAAACGTGTACAGATTTCTGTTTTTCCTAAATCCATTTTTGTCGTAGAACTTGACAGCTCGTTCATCTGATGCAGCAACTTCAAGTAAAACTTGTTCTATATTTTTCAATTTTAAATGTCGTAATGCGTGGTGTAATATCCTATCTGCCAGACCTTTTCCTCTTTCGCTTGCAACAACTCCCATAGCGTCTATTCTTGCTCTACTACCTCGAATTGCTGTAAGTATGAAACCAACCGGCTCATTGTTCTTCAAGAAAACAAAAGAATCTGAAAATGAAATAGAATTCTCACGTGCATCCATTTTAAATGAGAGCACATTCCAGTTGATAGGTAGAACGTAATCAGCAAATACTGTATTTACAAGTTCAACAAAATCTATAAGAGGATACTCTGAAAGGGTAACTATTTTTTCTTCCTCCATATGATCTCCCCCCTTGACAATTGGAATTTGGCTCGTTGTATAAAATCAATTTCCTTTTCCTTCGATAACTTTGATTATAGCTTCAACTAAATTCTCATCAGCCAAGCCTAATACTGAAATACTACTTTTTCCAATTGCTTTTGCCAAAGTCTGCTTGTTACTTATTTCAAAATATGGAACGTTATTTATCTCACACCTTATAATGATATCCTTTTTAACACGTTGACCTGCATCATTGGCTATTAAGATCAACTTCTTTTCTATTCTCGGATCACCAATGTAATCTTTAATCATATCTTTCCCAAATACAATTTTGTTTGCCTTTGCTGCAAAACCAATATAACTTAAGACCTTATTAATTACATTATCTTCCATCATTTCACCCCATTGTAAAACACATTATGTACAAGATATCATGTTTATATATCATAATAAATGTAACTCATCGCTCAGAACACAAGCATAAGCATTGTGTGCATGTATTGATTCAAAACTCTCAACCTCGACCTTGTACCATCTTATTTTATCACATTTTTTTAATTCAAGTGCAACGTCACGCGCAACGTCTTCCACAAATTTCGGGTTGTCGTATGCAAGTTCAGTTACGTATTTTTCATCTGGTCGCTTTAAAAGTGTATATATTGGTGCACTCGAACTCTTCTCGATAATATTTATTATATCCTCGAGCCATACCATTTCCTTACTCTCAAACGTAACGTTACACACAGCCCTCTGGTTATGAGCACCTCTTTCGCTGATTTCCTTAGAGCAAGGACAAAGTGTATGGATTGGAACGGAAATTGTAGTAAAGAATTTTAAATGTTCTTCAAACATCTCAGCTTCGAACATACAATTATATTCAAGGAAGCTTTCACTCTTTGTTATTGGAGCTTGCTTTTTCATGAAATAAGGAAAAGTTATTTCAATAACAGAGCGCTTTGCATTTAAAACGTCTTTCAACCTTTTCAGAATTTCTCGGATTTTTCTTGGGTTAATCTCAAGATGAAATTCATTTAGAACTTCTATAAACCTACTCATGTGAGTGCCACGATAATTCTTTGGAAGATCAACATACATATTTATTGTAGCTATGGTTGATTGCTTTTCATTTGCTCTATCGAGGACAACAATCGGGTACCTTACTCCCTTGACCCCAACACGTTTCAGGTACACATTCCTTGTATCATGTTCACCTTGTACATCCCTAAGAATCATATGACCTGCCTCCAATATGCTGTTTCAGCGTCTTTGCTCCATTAACCTTAGTGTTTCTTCAACTTTCTTTAGCATTTCGCCGGATGATAGTTCTTTCAACAATAACAGTGCTTCCTTTCTGTAAATTGAATAACTAAAGCTATCTAAGAATGTTGCCAAAAAGATCTTAGAACTCTCAACCTCACCTATCTTGTAAAGAGACATTCCGAGATAGAAGTAAACCTCATCGAGCCAAGGATTCTCAATATCTTTGATCTCCCTCAAAAGGTTTGCAGCGTCGGCAAAATTACCGTTCCTGTAAGCTGTCTTTGCAGCATCAAGTTTTGTTCTGACTTGGGATTGAAGTTGTTTTTGAAGAAGGTTGTCAAGTTCGGTTAGTTTATTTTCCTTTACATAAATTGAAAACTCTTTACTGTCTGAGGCATAGAGTTCGTAAGCTTTAACAAGCTTTTTTAAATGCTGAAGTTCTGTTGAAACTTTTACATCATGAAGGTACGTAAGGATAAACAAGAAGCAAAAAACGGTTGCAATTATAAGTGCAAGTCTTTGATATCTCATGAGACAATTTCACCCTTTGAATCATCTATTTCAAATTTTTCGAGTGCCTCTTGAGCGAATTCCTTTTCTGAAATCATCTCTTTGGACACTTCAAAGAGCTCTCTATCAAATTTTGTCCCTACCATTGTTTCCATTAACTCAAGCGCATCAGATGGATTTAAAGCATTTCTATACGGTCTTTGTTCAGTTAATGCTATGTATACATCAACAATTGCAACGATTTGTGCACGAAGGCTAAGAGTTTCCTTTGTTAGTCCATCTGGATAACCGCTACCGTCGATGTTCTCGTGGTGATGTCTAACAATATCTGCTACAAGCTCCCAACCAGGTATTTGAGATACAACTCGTTCTCCAAGAATAGTATGACTCTTCATTATTTCAAATTCTTCTAACGAGAGTTTTCCGGGTTTTAATAGAATATGATCTGGGATACCAATTTTACCTACATCGTGCAGTATAGCACCATATTTGATTGCGTTCAATTCTTCAGGATCTATAACGTTCAGCTTAATTGCAAGTCCTAAGGATAACTGCATAACCCGCTTAGAATGTTCACCCGTACCAACATCTTTCAGTTCAACGGTTTCAGCAAGTGTATTTATCAATAAGAAATTTCTCTCCTCGAGAGCGGATTGCATTTCTTCGAGTTGTGACATGGTATTTTCAAGTTGTTCTGTTGTTATTTTATATCCATCGATCGCTTCCGTATACCGTGAAAATAATTCCTGAATGGATTGTTGAATTCTTGCAAGTGATTCATGACGTGTCTCTATTGGTTTATATTCAACACGCTCACCAGTTTCTATTCTAAATATCATGTCAGATATAATACTCAAGAGAGCAGATGTTGAACGTTGCAAATCTTTTTCTCTCTCATTGTATGCATGGTTCAAAGTGACAAATGCGATAAGTGGGACCAAACCCCATGCCATAGACAACACCATATCAAAAAATACTACCTCATTTTTTGGAGCTACCTTAACAGTAAAACCAAATTTTGTTTTTTTAGTCTTCCATAACAATCCACTATCTAAAACTTTGTCAAATGTGCCGATAATACTTGAATCATTTGAATATACTACCTTCCCGTTAACAACCAACTTTAAAACAAAATCGCGCGATGGAATTTTCAGCACAGAGATTGGAATCTCTAATAGACTATAACTTCCGTCACTTTCGGTCACATACTTTATTGAAAGCCCTTTTACTTTGATTCCTTTTAAATAGTCGCTTGGTCCAGCTTTGAGTGTATTCAAATGGGACTCGTCGAAAAATCTCGAAATTTCAGAGTATTCCGTGACAATGCCTATCCTGTTCTCAATAAAATTATCTATCATTTGAGAAAATTCTTCAAGATAGTATGTGGCATGCTCTTGCATATTTTCGTAGTAGAAAATGAGGGAAATTAAAACAGCAATAATGGTAGCAGCAAATACAATTAGTGCAATGTTTTTTTTCAATCTATTGGACCTCCTTAAATTGACCATTCTCGACTATGTACAATCCAATTTTTTGGTTTACACCATCTGGACCAAAGTAAAAATAATTATCTTTCAACTGAATCACGGTTGAACTAACAAAACGCTTGAACTGTTGGACCGATATGAATCTATGGGAAGTAAGAATTTTAGTCCACATATCCAGCAACTCGATTTCAGTATTACCGATATTGGTAAAAGGTGCTATCAAATATGTACCTTCAACAAACTGACCTCCGATTGATAAAAAGTTTTTATTAAATGCTGCCTCACTAACGACACACTTAATGTTGCTGTTCTTCAGTTTAAGATATTTCACCACATCTGCTGATTGTTTATCAAAAGTTGTAATAACGGCGGTATCGTATTCCTGTAGATTTACATCGCTCAACGAATCCTGAGACTTATAATAAACGAAATCTCCAGAGAATATATCAAGTAATCTTTTGAAGTCATCAGCATATTCTCTATTACCATCATCGAGTACAACAAGCAACCTCTCGCAGCCGATTTTTGAAAGATATTTTTCAAATGCAGATACGACAGCTTCATTAGAAGGGGTTAATGAGTAAACATAGCCTGTTTTTAGTAGTCTTGGAGAACTAATTGTGGGTGATAAAGAAATCATGTTGTACTTCTCCAAATACGGAAGAACACTTTTACCGTCAGCTGATGTGGAAGGACCAATTACAAATTTTGCACCACGTGCGGAGAAATTTCTAAAAATATTTTCAAGGTCTCCTGCAACATTTGCTGGTATTAAATATAATTCTGTCTTCCCTTCGGCTAGATAATTCTCAGCTGATGTTAAAGGGTTATATATAAACCCAACAACTTTCGAAGAGAAATTATACCAGATGAATATTGTGATAATCATAAGCGTAAAGAGAAACAATACTCTGTACATTATCAAGCCTCCATATAATCATTTAATCATTAGAACCTAAAAAGATTCTAACATCATCTGTTATTACATAATCAATTAAATTCCGTATTTTTTCAATCTCGGATTTACTGTTAACTGTCCAAAGAACTATTTTTATATTCTTTTCTTTTAACTTGTGAATAAGAGGTATTAAAATTTCTGGAAATTCCTGCAAACCAACTATTGGTAAATGGGCACTAAATGTATTCTTATCAAATAAATTAATTATTTCCTCTTCTGACATTCCAACGTGTTCTTCATCAAAGAGATAACCAAATTTTAAATTGGGATACTTTTCTTTCAATTCGTTTATTAACAAATGATTGAAAGAACTATAGATTTTCTCTCCAACATAAAGCTTTTCACACATTGAAACGGTAATATCTCCTGCTTCATATTCTTTTATTTCAATATTCAGACACTTGCCACTTGGAACACTCCTCAAAAATTCTTCAAGCGTCGGCACATTTAAACCTTGATATGAAAAATTCCGTAGCTCTTTTAGTGTTATATCCTTTAACTTAACATCCACTCCTGCAAAATTGCACAGGTTATCATCGTGGAGTAATACGGGGATACCATCTTTTGTAAGTCTCACATCAGTTTCTACACCGTTAGCTCCAAATTCAATAGCTTTGATCAAAGATAAAATCGTATTTTCCTTATAAAGTACAGGTATTCCTCTATGCCCGAGTATTTGCAATTTCCATTCCTCCAAATTTTTTATATTTATGCTAAGCACTACAATCTTTATTATACCAAACAATCTCTCTTTTTGCACAACTTTTCAAAGAATTTCTATAAAAACAATGTAAAAATAAAAGCTTCCGAAGTTTTTTCAACTTCGGAAGCTTTTGCTCTAAGTGATACTATAGTCTTGTATTTAAGAAATAAATCTTACCTATGAGCGTAGTTTTATTGCTTCTACAATATCGCGTACCGTTTTTATCTTTGATAAATCTTGGTCACTTATCTTAACGCCAAACTCATCTTCAAATGCCATAACCAAATCAACAATATCAAGAGAATCTGCACCAAGGTCTTCCATTAGATTCTTTTCCATAGTAACGTCTGACAGATCGACTCCGAGTTGCTCAGCTATAATTTCGCATACCTTCTGCTCCATATTGATTCCTCCCTTTTCTAAAGATTAAGAGATTTTAGAGAAAAGTATATTTCAATTACGTATGTTAGTATAGCACAAAATTGTTTGTCTGTCAATAAATATGTTGTATTATATCAATAAAATTTACATTGACTAATTTTGTTTCTGGATATATAATTTTGTTGTAAGGGTTACAAAATTCGTTACAAAATGGAGAGGTGATTTTCATGATCACATTTATAACCGATACTGGTTGTGATTTGCGAGATGATGTTAAGCTACCTTATGAATTGAAGTTCTTACCATTAAGAGTGTATGTTAAGGGAAGAGAATACGAGGATAAGGTAACCATTTCACCAAAAGAACTTTATGACTTGGAACTTCAAGGTGAGGTTGCGTCAACCTCTCTTCCAAAACCAGAGGTAATAGAAAAAACTATTGAAGATGCTTCGAAAAATAGTGAACATGTATACGTTATAACAATCTCATCAAAACTCAGCAACACCCATGATTTGATACTTAGTATAGTAAATAATATTAATGTGAAAAATGTAACTGTTCTTGATTCAAAAACAGCTTCCATTAAGCAAGCATATGTTGTTTTGAAAGCTATGGAGGTCCTAACAAAAAAAGGGACCATTACGCAAGTTGACATTAACCGTTTCGTTGAAAATTCACTACTTGTATTCTTTGTGCCAACACTTGAATATCTGTACAGAGGTGGAAGAATAGGTAAGGCAAAGGCACTCTTTGGGAAACTCCTAAGTATAAAGCCTATACTTACAACAGATGACGAAGGTGAAGTTAATACGCTTGGAACCGTTAGATCATTGGATATGGGGCTAACAACAATGACCAATCTTGCAAAGAATTTTGCAAAAACCAAAGGATTTGCAAACCATTACTCGTTGATGGGTGGACACACTATCGAAACGATGAGAGTGAATATGGACAGACTTATTAGCGTTCTTGATAGTAAGGAACTTGTTGGTATTTCAACCATTGGTGCTGCAATTTCAGCACATGTTGGTCCAGAAGCGTTTGGAATAGTTATTGGTGAGAAGATAGACATTTAGTAATAAGGATTGGGTTGCAAGTTTAGGAGGTGTTAAGAGTGAGGAGAGTAGTAGTTACTGGGATGGGGGTTATTTCTCCGATTGGAAACTCGATTAGTACTTACTCGGAAAATTTGAAAAGGCAGGAGATTGGAATCGACAAGATTCGCTCATTTGATGCTTCTAATCTTCCGGTCCAGATTGCAGCAGAAGTAAGGGATTTTAAACCGGAAGATTATATGGACAAAAAGATTTCCAAACGACTTGATAGATTTTCCCAATTTGCTTTAGCAGCCGCGCGTCAAGCTGTCGAGATGAGTAATATTAAATTCGAAGGAATTGAAGACAGAGTAGGTGTGCTTGTTGCCTCTGGAATGGGCGGCTTCCAAACCTTAAGTGAACAAAATGAGGTCTTGAGAGAAAGGGGCCCTGAGAGGGTAAGTCCATTTTTGATACCTATGATATTGATTAATATGGCAAGTGGTGTTATTGCTATGGAATTTGGATTACGAGGACCAAATTTCACACCTGTAAGTGCATGTGCTACGTCAGTTCATTCAATAGCGCTTGGGACGATGTTAATAAGGCATGGTTATGCAGATGTTATGCTCGTAGGTGGAAGCGAAGCAACAATTGCACCACTTCCTATTGCAGGTTTTGCTTCCATGAAGGCATTGTCAACGAGAAATTCCGAACCAAAGAAAGCTTCACGCCCCTTTGATAAGCAGCGAGATGGATTTGTTATGGGAGAAGGAGCTGGTGTGTTAGTATTGGAGAGTGAGGAATTTGCCAAGACTCGAGGAGCGAAAATCTTAGCTGAGATTAAGGGATTTGCTATGAACGATGACGCACACCACTTTAGTGCGCCTGATCCAGAGGCGAGAGGCTCATCGAAAGCAATGAAGTTGGCAATAGAAGATGCTGGATTGTCTGTCAACGATATTGATTATGTTAGTTGTCATGCAACAAGTACACCAGCAGGTGATGAAGTTGAACTCAAGGCAATATCCAATGTATTTGGTGAAAGAGTAAAAGACATATTTGTTAATTCAACAAAAACGTTAACTGGTCACTTACTTGGAGCTGCTGGAGTTGTAGAGACAATAGCTGCGATTCTCCAGATGAATGAAGGTTTTGTCCATGGAATGCCAAATCTTGATGAACTCGATGGTCCCGAGTACTTTAATATACCAAGGACAACTACAAAGGCAAGTATAAGAAACTTTATAAAAAACTCATTTGGGTTTGGCGGGCATAACGTATCTGTGGTGGTGGGAAGGTATGAGTGAACCAATTAAGCCTTTAAAGGGAAAAGAGGAAATACTCGGAATTCTGCCTCACAGAGAACCTATACTTCTTGTTGATGAGGTCTTAGAAGAGGGAGAAGACTATATAATTGCAAAGAAGTACATTACAGATAGTGAACCAGTTTTGAAAGGTCACTTTCCCAATTACCCGATATACCCAGGTGTTTACATAATAGAAGGTCTTGCGCAAAGCGCAGGATTACTTTTGCTTAAAGGATTGGATAGTAATAGTATACCTTTGTTTCTCGGCATTGATGAAGCCAGGTTTAAGAGAGAAGTACGTCCTAATTGTGAGCTAATATACGAAGTCAAAGTTGTTGACAAGAAAGGATTATTAGCAGTCGTAGACGCAAAAGCAAAGGTAGATGGTCAAATTGTTGCTAAAGCAAAACTGTTAGTCGGTGTAAAGAATGCAGAGAATGGTTTACAAGGAACTCAAAGAGAGGCGAGTAAATTATGAATAACAGAATATGCGCTTTATTAAATATAGAATACCCTATTTTGATGGGTGGAATGTCCTGGGCTGGAACACCCATTCTTGCAGCTGCTGTTTCTAATGCAGGCGGACTTGGAATAATAGGTTCAGGAGCAATGAAAAGAGAACATCTAAAAGAAGCAATAGACAAAATAAGAGCACTTACAGACAAAACATTTGGTGTGAATATAATTCTTGTTTCACCTTACGTAGACGAGCTCATTGATTTAGTTGTTGAAGAAAGAGTTCCGGTTGTCACGTTTGGTGCCGGGAATCCTTCTAAGTATATGAATAAACTCAAAGAATCAGGTATAAAAGTAATTCCCGTGGTAGCTTCTGACAACATGGCGAAAATGATGGAACGCATAGGTGCAGATGCAGTCATTGCTGAAGGAATGGAATCTGGTGGACACATTGGTGAGGTAACAACCTTAGTACTTGTAAATGCCGTTTGTAGAGCGGTAAAAATCCCCGTTATAGCAGCTGGTGGGATAGCAGATGGTCGTGCTATGGCGGCAATGTTTGCATTGGGTGCAGAAGGCATTCAGATGGGTACTCGCTTTATTGCGTCATCGGAAGCAGATACACACGAGAACTTTAAAAAGCTGATAGTAAAATCAACGATTAGAGATACGGTAGTAACAGGTGCACCACTTGGACATCCAGCGCGTGTAATTGAAACAAAGTTTGCAAAAAAAGTAAGAGAACTTGAGACAAAAAATCTCCAAGAAGCCGAAGAAATCTTAGTTGGTAGTTTACGGAAGGCTGTTGTCGACGGTAATATCGAAGAAGGCTCTTTTATGGCAGGTCAATGTGTAGGCTTAATCAATGACGTTAAACCTGTAAAAGAAATCATCAATGAAATAATGGAAGAATTCCGGTTAACAATTAAAAGATTTTGTAATTTTAATTTGTGATGATGTGAAAATTTGATAGTGTTAACCTGTAGTGATGAAAGAGTGTAATTGTGAAAGTTGGTAGAATCACATTTTGGACAAGAAAGAGTTGGGGTGTTCATCTTAGGGAATCTGCTTTGTCAAGAGTTGGTTGGAGGGTCCCCTATTTATAAGGATAATGCGGATTTTGGAAAGTTTCAATACTTTTAGTTAACATTATCGAAAATTGATAGTGTTAACTTGTAGTGATGAAAGAGTGTAAGTGTGAAAGAATGGGA